>Ga0209313_1000071_pt1 | contig 123282 bp, 89 predicted proteins | sample BioC13SIPDNA_3_FD_185748 | JGI IMG/M metagenome (GOLD analysis project Ga0209313, IMG submission 185748) | Anaerobic biogas reactor microbial communites from Washington, USA - Biogas_R2_B C13 SIP DNA (SPAdes) (version 2) | ecosystem: Engineered > Bioreactor > Anaerobic > Unclassified | place... | reverse complement strand
ACCGCGTCGTCCACCGCGTCCGGCGGGCGATTCACCCGGACGCTGACCGTTGCTGTGCTGCTGCCGCCGAGCAAGTCCTGGATCGTGTACGTGAACTGGTCCAGTCCAAAGAACTCGGCCGCCGGCGCATAGGTTACGTTCCCATCGCCGTTCAATTCGACCGTACCGTGTCCCGGCTGCGCAATCGCACTGACCGTAAGCGACCGTTGCGGGGCGGCTCCACCCCGCCCGGGCCCGCCTACCCGCCCGCCGGAAGGCTTTCTGACTCGGAACCCGCTGATGCCTGTACCTATCGAGCGAACTGAAGCGCGTCTTTCGCCACGGAGGGACGGATCTGGAAGCCCTTTTGAGTGAAACGTGCCGTCACATCTTTGCCTGCGGCAATGGTGAACAATGCACACATCTTCTCCTCAGGCGTCCACCCCTGACTTCTTATCCGGTCACGGGTTCCGGGTGGATTGGCGTGGGCAATCCGGAAGCACCTTTTCGTCCATTCGTCTCCCAACTCGTTGTGGAGGAGCCACGTCACGTAGAATACACGCAGTTTCGGGTTGGTCGCCTCTTCAGGGTTTGATCCCTTCAGGTAGTCGAGGATTGGGGGGAAGTCCTGCATCAATCGCAAGTCGCGTGCCTTTCGCCCCATAATCGGGATCAGACCCATACTCCCGATCCAAGTCGCCTGCGATTCGTTGTACAGGCCGACCACATCCTTATCCGATGTATCGAAGAACGTATGGAACGGCTCCACGCAGTGCATGCTGTGGCCCAGCTCGTGTGTTGGGACTTCCCACCCGACCGTTCTGCGAGAGTCCCAGTTGTTCAAATAGTTGATGTGGAAAATGAACAGCCGGCCCGACGATCCACCCGCCGTTGCGCTGCACAGTGGCACCCGAAGATCGAAACCCGTTGGTGCGGGCGCGTCATACCAGCCATAGGCTTCCGTCAAGAGTCGCTCCAGGTCGTCCGCGCACAGAGACGCCTTCTCGTCCAATAGTCGCTGACTCTCAGGGATTGCACTCTTGGGATACGACAGGGTCAGGTGTTTCCGGTACTGTTTGCTCGCAAGCCCGACCTCCCCAGCCGCTATCGGCCCACTCGTCTCAAACTTCCCCAGAGGCCCCAGATCACAGGTGACACGATATGTGCCCTCCGATGGCAGCTGCTGTCCCTCTGGGATTTCGAAGAACTGAGTGGAGTGCCGAGCCTCCAGCTCTGCGGCGATCTTGCCTCCCTTGTCTGACACAGTGATCTTCGCAAGGGGCCTGCCACCAGATGCACCGATCCAGTCTACCCTGCGCCCCAATCCATCCACGGCATCAAGCCAGTAGTCCAGGTGACGGTTGCTGATCCTGTCCACCAGAGGGACAACACGAATCCCGTGGGAAACCGGCAGGTTGCGGAGCTCCCCAGCTCTCAGCGTCGGATTGCCCGCCGATACCTCGGCATCCCAATACATGTCGGGGCCTGTTCCCCACTGCCATCCCCACCGGAAACTGACAGGTCCGGGACTGATAATCAACATCTTCTCCAGAGCGCCAACGTACGTGTATTCCCTCCGGGGAAACACGGATAGGCCGAAGTGTTCGATGATGAGAAAGCGATGCCTGGAGCACGAGACCTCTTCTTCGGTTGGCCTCAGTGCGATTCGGGCATTGGAAGCGGCGCCGGCATTCCAAATGACGCGGTGGCTGCCAGCCGTATACTCCGACCGGAGCAAGTACGCATAAGGCGCCTTCTCGTTGGTCGGTGCGTTGAACCAGAGGGACAGCGGTGTGTCCGACGCAATCTCGATTTCCCGACCATCGGAGTATCCGACCATCCCAGGAGACCAGTAAGGCGACAGGCTTGTCGGCACGGCGACAATCTCCGCGGACGGGATAGCAGACTGAGGGAACCCCTCGAAAGCCACCGGCAGCGCCCGCTCGGCTTTCAGAACGATGGTTGCTGCTCCCTCCGTCATGGACACTTTGCTCTTGCAGACCGTCCAGAGGCAGTTCGCGTGCTTGCCGACGGTCCGGCCTCCGGCCAGCAGGACCCACTCCCCAGTTGACACGCAGAACTTGCCGATGCCGTTCCGATCCGTACGGCAGGCAGGAATGTCGCGGCAAGGGGCATGGAGACCTTGTGTTGGACACCACGCAAAGACGACAGCGTTTGGGACCGGGTTCCCGCTCACGTCTTCCGCCTTCACGGTCACGGTCACGAGCGCGGCACGACGCGTTTCTGGTCTGTCGCTGCTTCCAAAGTGCAAGGGGGATGGGTACTCCTGCCGGTCCCGCCCGATGCGCTCGATGGCTTGTCCCGGCGGAAGCCCTTTCATCCCAATGCACAGATACGATGATCCCGAAGGCTTCTTCAGAAGGCCAATCTGCCCGCCGATGGACTCAATGGCCCTCTGCGCACGGGCGTGGAACTGACCGGTAGCCTCCCCCTTTACCGCAAGCAGGACCATCGTATCCTCTGCCAGTGCCTCCACCGCGGAGGAGAAGCTGTCGGCCTCTGACTCCGAGTTTCCGGTACGGAACACCTTCATCAGTACGGAGTTGCCATCCTTGATCGCCGCAAGATACAGTCCATCTCCGCCTCGCCAGTCGAACTGATCGACCAGGAGCTTCCCATCGACGCGGATCCATGCCGCACTGCCTGCCTCCATGCCGCCCGAAAGCACTTCGAGCGAGGTCGGGAATCGGGCGACGGCCGGGGCCTTCTGCCATTGGCCTGCGACGCCGGCCCGTCGGTTCCGTGCATCGGAGTCGGGAGCTGCACTCGGCTTCGGTGCCGCACCCACTGCCTGCTGGACCGCGAAGCATCCCGCGAAACACAACGCCGCCAACGCCATCGTGACAGACCGTTTCATCTTCCGCTCCCTTGATTGGGAATATGGTCGTTTCGACCCGGACACCTCCCTCTCGCACCCGTGTCCTTCAAAGGCACTGCTCGGCACACTCCAGGACCAGACCCACAATCAGATCTCCGACTGATAGGAAATTGCTTTTCTCCCGCAGGAGCTTTTCTCCCGCAGACCAAGGCTAAGCAGGGAAACGTGGTGAGTCAAGGGAAGATGGCGGGTTCAGGGCGGCGGCCGCCGCCCTGAACCCGCCATCCCCCCTTGATCGTTTGTGGGCTTTTTGGAGCAGATTGGGGGAGCTTGACGACGTTTCGGCGGCAAATCAGGGGTAAATTCCCAGCTCCGCGCGCATCGTCCACGGGCCGATCGGCGTCGGGAAAAAGGAAAAGGAATCAGAAGGTGGACCAGAAGGCGGCTTCGTCCACGAACGTCAACTCCCGGGGCTCCTGGGAGGCCGAGTCGCTGTCCGGGTCGTGGACGCGAAGGTCCCCGGCGGGCGGGGCCCGAGCCGAGGCGGGACACCACAGCCCACAGTGCCGCAGGATCTTCTCGATCACGTCGGCCTGCGGCGGCTCGAGGAACGCGACGACCTTCATCTGACCGCCGCACTCAGGACAGGCCAGCGGGTCGATCTCGTACAGCCGCTTGATGAGCATGGCCCAGGTCTGGCTCGCGCGACTGCGGGCCGGAGCCGGTCCGGCGTCGCCGCTCGACGACGCGGCTGGCGGTTCCAGCGTAGCGGCTGCCGCTTCCGCGGCCTCGGCGGCCTTGCGTCGCATTCCCCGGGCCTTGTTCGAGTACCAGCCGTAGTAGCGGATCAGGTGCGCGCCCTGCGGCGGAATGTGCTGGGTGAACTCGGCCAGGAATTCGAGCGGGTCCAGGATCTGGAAATTCCGCTGCGGTCCGCGCGCCAGTTCGTCGCGTTGCGGATCGGGAAAGGCCCGGCAGGCGCCCTTCTCCGCCTTGTAGATCACCTGACCGGTCTCGCTGACCTTGACCAGTCGGGACAAACTGAACGGGCAGCGGGTCATGTACCCGACCAGACGCTCGATCCCGGCGCGGTCGCCGGCTGGCAGAAACACCGACTGGTCCACGCTGAAGCCGCTGTGCGGCCAAGTCCGCATGTTCTCGACCACTTCCGGCCGGGCGGACTACGAAGCCACCGTTGACGACCAAGTCGCTCTCTGCTACCGTTAGGACCAAATACTAGACGATGTCCTTTAGTGGACATGATCTGATATTTTCGGTTCAGGGTGCATGTTCGTTCTCGCCCGATCCCGGCTTTGGGCTGGGCGGCGTCCTGACCGCCGCCGAGAAGGAAAGGAACCGGACATGAAGGCCCCCACCCGACGACATGCGCCGTTGCATGCCGGCCCGGCATTTACCCTTGTGGAACTGCTGGTCGTGATCGCGATCATCGGGATCTTGGTCGCCCTGTTGTTGCCGGCTGTGCAGGCGGCCCGCGAAGCCGGACGCCGGACCTGGTGCACCAACACGCTCAAGCAGCTGGCGTTGGCCGCCCAGCAGTACCACGACGTGGTGCGCACGTTTCCGCCGGCGATCGTGTTCACGCGGCACTACCCCACGCCGACGCCGCGGTATACCGGCGTGAGCCTGTTTATCCACCTGCTGCCCTACATCGAGAAAAACAGTCTTCGCGGGCAATGGGAGGACGGCGACCCGGAGAGTGTTTTCAACGGGGGCAGAGATGCGCTGTCCGCCCAAGGACCGGACTTGCTTTGTCCGTCGGAGCCGGAAAGCGAGAATCCGAACCATCCGCCGGGCAAGCCAGCGGGATTTTGGTCGGCCGCAAGCGGCCGGTGCGTAGTGGGAAGCCGAACCATCCGCCGGGCAAGCCGGCGGGATTTTGGTCGGCCGCAAGCGGCCGGTGCGTAGTGGGAAGCCGAACCATCCGCCGGGCAAGCCGGCGGGATTCTGGTCGGCCGCAAGCGGCCGGTGCGTAGTGGGAAGCCGAACCATCCGCCGGGCAAGCCGGCGGGATTCTGGTCGGCCGCAAGCGGCCGGTGGGTAGTGGGAAGCCGAACCATCCGCCAAGCAGGCCGGCGGGATTTTGGTCGGCCGCAAGCGGCCGGTGGGTAGTGGGAAGCCGAACCATCCGCCGGGCAAGCCGGCGGGATTCTCGCCGGCCGGCTTAGAAAAGAATCCCCGGCGCGATGTTCCGGCTGACCGGCAGATAGATCCGGCAGCGGATGCTGCGGGCGGCCAGCGCCAGCAACTCGGTCCGTGAGCCGGGCAGGACCGCCGCGGGATGCAGGTCGAAAGGACACGGTCCCCAGAAGTGATAACCGCTGGCGGGATACCAACAGAAGGTCAACCATTTCCAAGCGTTCAGCAAACCGAACGGGCGGCCTTCGTATTCGGCGACGGCGTAGCTTCCGCCGGGGATTTCCTGGACGCCGATCAGCCCGTCGCCGGCAAAATCCGCCGGCACCGTCAGGCAAGCGTCATAGCGGCGATGCCGAGCCGGTGTGACCCACTCCTGGTCGTAACTGACGCCTAGGAACGAGGCGTCGGAAAGCAGCAGCCCGCGCGACTGGGCCCAGCGGCCGAGTTCGATGAAGGCGCGCCCTACGTAGCGGTAGGGGCCGTAGTGCCTCCAGAACGCCACGCGCGTCGCCGGGAACGTGCCGAACGCTACCGGCATGGCGGCTCGCCGGACGCCGCGCTGCGCAGCTACGCGGGCCACATACTTCCGGCCGCGGTCGCGGAGGGCCATCGGCGACCGGCCAAAGTGCTCGGTAAACGCGCGGGTAAATCCTTCCCGCGAATCGTACCCCGCAGCGACCGCCATGTCCGCCACGGAGGCGTCCCCATGACACAACGCCAGCGCCGCCCGTTCCAGCCGCAATCGTCGCAAGTGGGCCTGCGGCGTCTCGCCCATTACCTGCAGGAATACACGATGGAAATGCGTCAGGGACAGACCGGCCTGAGAAGCCAGGTCCTCCGAGTCGATGGCATCTTCCAGCCGCCGCCAGGCATACGTCAGCACATTCAACACCCGCTGCCGGTCGCGAAAACTTCCGTCGTCCTTCATGAAGATCCAGCCGCTGCAGCGATCCTGACAACTCGCCCCCCCGCCGAAAGGTTGGAACACTTCCCAGTGCCCCCCTGCTTCTAACATTGCGGGGAGCCAAAATCAAGCGCCGGCGCGGCGTCTGCACCCGCAGATCAAAGCTGTCAGAATTTGAATTTCGTGGACGTTCTTGGCGAACTTCCACGAGTTCGGCTGCTGGCTAAGGCAAACCGCGTGTGGTCTGCCAGCGGCAGCGCGACCACGAGACATCGTTGTCCCGAACAGGGCCGGTGCCAAATCGGCGGTCGTCGCGTTGCGTGGCAACCCCAACGGGCCCCGGATCATGCCCTCCGCCTGATGCACAGCACCGGACTGGGGGTAACAGAGCCGTCAGGACCGCGCTCCGGGTTGCCGCCGGACGGACTCGTCGCTCAAAGCGTTCGATCCCCTCGACAAGACCGAAGGCGCGATGGTCGCCAGCGGCGATCCGCGAGAGGCACAGGCCTGGGGACTCACTTGGCGGCGGACTTCAGCTGGAAGTCGTGCTTGTTTTCGCCGTCGACGATTTCGCACTTTTCCGTGTTGGAGACGGTGAGCAATTCCTCGACCATCGTGCCCGCCGGCGCGGGGGGCCCGGCTTCAATCATTTTGCCCGTCTTGCGGATGCCTGTGATGGTGACGTTCTTCGCCCCCAAAGCCGCCGTCTTTTCGGCTTGAATCTGATAACCGCCGCCTTTGAGTTCGCCCCCGAAAGTCGGCCCCTTGCCGTCGGCCGGCAGGAAACTGATCGTACCCGTTTCCACCGGAGTGCCGTCCAACGTGACGGTACCCTCGACCGTCACCAAGGAAGGACCGCATCCGGCGATCAAGAGGATCCAACTTGCCGCCACGACCAGAGACAACTGCAAACGCACTTTTTTGGGCATACATCTATCTCCCTCAATCCACGGCCGGCGAGTGCCCAGCGGCACCTGCCAGCGATCAAAAAACAACACTTCCACGGGTTGAAAACCAAGATCAAAAACCGCCGACCGTGACCTCGTTCGCGATCGCCTTGGGCGTACACAGCGCCCGCCAGATCGCCAGGTCGATCGCATCGTTGACAAGTCGCACATTACCATCCGCAAAAACGACGTTGACGCCGCCCGGATGATAACTCCGGGCCGTCATGATTAGCGCCCGGTTATTCCAGGCCGTGTACGCGCCCACACAGGGGGCGTCCGGGTCGTTGACGCAGGTCGCGCCCCGGATTCCGTCCGGAATCATGCTGTTGGGCGTGTAATTGTGGTGGTAAAGGGGACCTTCAGGGTAGAACATGACTCCCCGCTGGTCGCCGTTCGGGGCACCGCCCCGCACGACGCGGATTTCGGAAACCAGCGCCGTATGCGCCGTCCCATCCCGGAAATCGGAGAAGTTGGTCGTGCTGTTGATGTAGAAGACGCCCGGCACGCGACTCGCCGGCAGCGCGGCGGTCGAACCCGGCCCGATGTAGACCCACTCGGCCATCGGCCCGATTCCATTGTTGGCCACGTAACTTCCCCGCGTGTAAATCTGAAACCAAAGGACATCATTGACTTTGCTGTTGGACGGGCATTCGAACGACGGAAGCACCGATCGGACCACGGGGGCGTTGTTGGTTGTCGAAGGAGGCGCAGCGGCACTGCCGAACCCGTATCTCTGGTCCGCCATCTCGTAGACGGCGTTCAGTTCCATGTACGGCAGGATGGGAAAAATCCACGTCGCTTCGCCGAAATCCTGGTTGTTATTGAACGGAGGCGCGGGAATCTTGTGACCAAATGGAAAATGCTTGAACACGTCGTGATGCATGTGCATGGCCAAGCCGATTTGCTTGAGGTTGTTCGTGCACTGCGTGCGCCGCGCCGCCTCCCGCGCCGCCTGGATGGCAGGCAGCAGCAGGGCTACCAAGATGCCGATGATGGCGATCACGACCAGCAATTCGACGAGCGTGAAGCCCGTGGCGTGGCGAGTTGGCCTCATGAGACAGTTCTCCAGAAAGGAAACGCTGGGACAAGGGATTCGTACGATTCGATCAGAAGTCACGCAACAGACACGTTTCGAGGGTCTCATTCTTCTCTGCGACTTGCAGCCCTGTCAATGGCAACCACTAGGATTGACTGGACCTCGCCGGCGCCGCCGACGCCCCGACGCCGGATTCGCGGCGCAGGACCGTCACGATGGTCAGATCCTGCGCATCCTGCCGCCGCAGGCTTCAGCGCGGCGCCAGTTTTGCGATCTCTTCGGCTGACAGCGGCCGATCGAACACGGCGATCTCGTCCAGCCGTCCTTCCCAATTCGAATCGTTGTCACAGCGGCCGCCGAAGAACCACTGGTCGAAGCCGGCAGGAAAGTCGGCGGGCACGTTGGCTTCGATTTCCGGCTGCGGTTGGCCATTCAAGTAGACCCGCACGGCCTGACCCTCGCGGACCAGTGCGACGTGGTTCCAAGTCCAACGCGCGATTTCGGTGCGGCCGGCCAGCGGCTTGGTGCCGCGGTGCGCGTCGCCGTGCTGGAAGATCAGCCTTCCGGGCGCGGTGGCCGTGCCGCCGACGCCCAGGTGATCGCCGTGCGGCCCCAGACCGTGGTTGTGGCCCCGCGAGCAGATCCAGCCGGCCGTCTCGCGGCCGTCGGCGGGCATCCCGTTCCAAAACCAGAGCGAGAGCGTGTAGCGATCCTTCAAACCAGCCAACCGCGTCTCGATCCGTCCGCCTGCAAAATGCGCCGCGCGATTGGTCTCGCCGTCCGCGCAGTACACGTCGGAACGGGGGCCTTCCAGGAAGAACAGCACCCCCGGCTCGTAGATCGCATCGCGGTTCTGGCCCGAGGAATCCACGGCGCGCGGCCCGGCGAATTCGTCCAGGCGCCAATACGCCATGGGCTTGGCCGCCGCCAGAGCTGCGGCGGCGCTCCCGCGGGTCTGTTGATACTTGCGTCTCGGCCGGCCCGCCACCTGCTCCAGGAGCTGCAGCCCCGCCTGGACGATCTTCGGCTCCGCCATGACCTCCAGGCCAGCCGAGCGAGCCGGCCAGGTATTGTAGCCGCCCAGCGGATACTGTTCCGGCGGCGGGATGTAGCCGTCGCCGCCGTTGGCCAGTTCGATCACCATCGTGTGGGCCAGCGGACTCTGCAGTTTTAGCTTCCAGCCGGTCAGGGCATAGGTTTCGTTGGGAGTTGTGGCGATGGCGATCTCGCCGATGCGCAGTGCCTGGACGACGATCTCGGTCGCCTGCCGTTCGTTCAGGATGATCTGCTCGCGGGCGTAGACTTCGGCCGTAGTTTTCGGCGGCCGGTCGCCCATTTCAGCGACAATCCGCTGGGCCCATTCCAGCAGCTGCTTGTTGGGCACCCGGTACTTCAGCGGCAGCCGCGCCTCGGCCATCGCCAAATCGACATCTTCCCGATAAGCGACGGTCTGGCACGCGGCCAGGGCGATTTCTGCCAGGCCGTTGGCGTAGCTGTCCAGCGTCCAATCTTCGTGCCGCGAACCGGCGGGCCTGGTATAGTCCCGCAGCCAGATGTCGCCGCTGCAGCCGTGGGACATGATGCCCACAAACGCGGGATGTTTGCCGTCGTCCGCGCCAGCCAGACGCGTTTTGAGCACGTCGCGGAACACGCCGTAGTAGTCGGGGCTCAGCGCCTGGTCGCCAAAATAGTGCATCGAGAAGTTGGCCAGTACGGCCAGCGGTCGCCCGTCCCGCGCTTGCAGCGAAATCAGGGACAGGTCGGGATCCTCCGGGCCGGCCTCGCCGACGGCGTCGTCCCATTTGGCGCCGGCGTGCATGTTGGCCCGCACGGTGGGATTGCCGAAGGGATCGTCGGCAAGGCGGTCGGGCCGGCGGACCCATTGCCGCAGCGCCGTGAACTCGGCCGCCTTGGCGACCGCCCAACCCACTCGGGCCGGTTCCAGATTCGCCTCGGCCGCCGCAATGGCCTCGACCAGCTTCTCCCGTAGAAACGGCACGTACGCCTCGTCCGCGTCCGTGCCCAGGCAGCCCATGCTGGACGGCGCCGTGTGCGAATGCGTCGCGGCGATCAGCATCTGGTCGGCGCGGATTTTCGTCCGCCGGGCCGCCAGTTGCTTCGCCTCGTCCAGCAGCTCGCGGGGCATCATGCAGCTGTCGACAATCACGATGGCCAGCCGCGTGCGCCCGTCGTCCAGCACGATCGCCCGTGCCGTCACCGGCGCTTTGACCTTGTCCGCGCTGCGGCTGGTCATTCCGCCGTTGACCAGCACCGGCCATTGTTGAGGCGTCACATCCACGATGGCCGCCCCGGCTCTGAATTCAGCCGACGCCGTGTCCTGGATCGCGGCAAACAGGGTGCAAGCGGCAAGCACCGACAAAACGGATTTCATCGCGGATCTCCTTGTTGCAGGCAGACAGAAAAACGGTTCCCCTACTTTCCCAGTCCGAGCCCTGGGAAGCAAGACCCACCGTTGTTCATTTTGGCGATTCGGCCGCGTCATGGTCGAAGGTCGCGCGGCGGCGAGTCTTTCGCGGAAGACGTTCGCGTGGAGTTCAGGCTTTCGACGGGGTTCTCCAAGTGGAACGACTCCTCGGCCGGCCTGTCGCTGGAAGGATAACGCGGCACGTTCTCGATCGGTTCCAGCGACGCCGGGAACAGCCGGCCGCGGCCCAGTTCGCCCAACGGGCCGAGCGTACAGAAACGCTCTTCGTAAAAGCGGATGCCGTGCGTCTCCAGGATCGTGCCGGTCTGGCGGTCCAGATTCGCCAGCTCGATGTTGTACAGCGTCAGGTACTGGGCTTCCGAACTGATGGCGTTGCCCCAGTCGGTAATCGCCAGCCGGACGTTGACGAAGGGCGTCTCGCCGGCGCGGGACCGGCCCACGCGGAAGTTCTCGAGTTGCAGGTTCAAGTTGGACCAGGCGGCCTCCCGTGTCTCCTGGGCCAGCTGGTACTGTTCCCAGGCCCGGTCCAGGCTGCGGAGGCATTGAGCCAACTCGTGAGTCACCGCGTGCAGGCCCTGCTGCAGATTGGCGCGGTCGCGGGCGATCACCAATTCCTGGCTCCGCAGCGCGGCTCGGCCCTGCCGTAAGCCGATGGGCACAGAGAAGTTGACGCCCAGGGCCCAATCGGTGAATTGGCCCGACCGAGAGCGCAGTCGGTCGCCGTTGGGCATTTCGCCTTCAAGTCCGTTCCAGCGGTACAGGGCCACCGCATCCAACTGCGGAGACATCGCATTGCGGACCTGCAACAATTGCTGCTGATCGGCCTCCAGCACCAATTTCAACTCGATCAGATCCGGCCGCTGCTCTTCCGCCAGTCCCAGCAGTGTTTTCCACTGGAACTCCGTCCGCTGGCCGGCCAGCGGCGTGACGGGCACGACGCGATCGCGGTCCATCGGCGGCAGGCCCAGGATGTTGCGCAGCGCCGCCTCGCGCTCCAGCGTTGCGTTCTGGGCGGTCAACAGGGCGGAACGAAAGTTCGCCAGCGAGACACGGGCCTGGGCTACGTCGCCAATGTCGCGGATGCCTAACTCGAACCGGCCTTGGCTCAGATCCAACACGAATTGCGCTTGCTCCACCTGGCGCTCGCGCGCCCAACGCTCGACCCGCGCCGCGACCAGCGACCAGTACGCCTCGATCACGCCGCGGACCATCTCCTGGACGCCGTCCTTGAACTGAAAATACGAGCGTTCCGAGTCGATCCGGGCCAGCACAATCGGCACGCGATTGACCGACCAGCCGCCGCCCTGCCACAGCGGCTGGGTGTAGCTCAGATCCACCGAGGAACGACTCTCAGGATTCAGCGGATGGATGTTCTGCAGCGTTTGCGGGTCCCGCTCCGGATGCCGCCGCAGCGGAGTCGCACTGACGCCCAGGCTGGCTGTGCCGCCGGACGGCGTGGTCTTGGACAGGTCCATCTGAAAGTTGTAGCCGTCGGTGCGATTGCCCGTGATCAAGGCCCGGCTCGGATCCAGCGGATCGAAACCGGCGCCGGCCGTTTCCGTGCGTTGAAAGCCGTTGTTCACCTGCAGTCGGGGATCGAACCGCGACAGCGCGTCGTCCACTCGATTGTTGACAATCGCGGCGTCAAAGACCGTCCGCCCGCTGGAAACGGCGCTCACGCCGGCCAAGACGCGGACGACCTGACTGTTCGCCAAGGCGATCCGAATCGCTTCGTCCAAGGTCAGCCGACGTTCCGGCAGGCCGACTTCCGGATGGGTTACGGTTGCCGGTGGCGGCACGTCGGGGGGCGGAAGGCGGAGCAGTTGGGCGGGATCGCGGACTTGGATGGTGGACTGGCCCGGTTGCAGAAGACGGGGCAAGTCTTGCGCAGGCGCAAACCTTGCCGTCGCCAGCAACAGCGCAAGCACCATCAAGACCGGGACGAATGGGCGCAGTCCAAGCGTAATCACGCAGAATTCTTCGGCGCGACTGTCCGGCTTAGTCCACCTTTCCCGACTCTGCCGGCAAAGTCGAACTTGCCGGGTCTGCCTGTTCTGCCGCGTGTAGCGACGCCCAGGCCCGCTCCGCATCCGGCGTGTCTTCGACGACTTGTCCGTCCCGAAGTGCGATTATCCGTTTTGCGTGCCGAGCGACATCGGGGTCATGAGTCACCAGGACAACGGTGATCTGTTGTTCTTCGTTCAATTTGCGGAACAGTTCGATGACTTCGCGACTGGTCCGCGAGTCCAGGTTGCCGGTTGGCTCGTCGGCCATCAGCAGCGAGGGTTCATTGATCAAGGCCCGCGCGATAGCCACCCGCTGTTGCTGGCCGCCGGACAGTTGACCCGGATGATGGTCCATCCGGTCACCCAATCCGACTCGCTGCAGCATCGCGATCGCTCGCTGTTGCCGTTGGCGGGCGGACACGCCGAGGGCGTATAGAAGCGGCAATTCGACGTTTTCCAAGGCGGACGTGCGGGCCAGCAAGTTGAAATTCTGGAACACGAAGCCGATCCGGCGGTTGCGGATGCGGGCACGCTGGTCCGCGCTCAGGTTGCCCACTTCCTCGTCGGCCAAGCAATAACTGCCCTGTGTAGGCCGGTCCAGACAGCCCAAGGTGTTCATCAGGGTCGATTTGCCGGACCCGGACGGCCCGACCAGCGCCACGTATTCACCTTGGTCGATGTCCAGCGAGACCCCGCGCAGGGCTTCCACCTTGATCTCGCCCAAGTCATAGATTTTGCGGATCTCACGGAGTTCGATCAGGGCCATAGAACGCGCAGCCTGGGAGCCTGTGAGTAGATTTGCGATGCCGGAAGCCTGGCTCTTTCGAGCCACACGGGCTTCTTGTCGCGATTGCTTTTCTGGAAGCTTAGTTTAGCCGCTTGCCGTCTGGAGCCAAGTTAGCAGGACAGTACCATTTTGCGGCGGAGTCCTTGGTTTTCCTTTGCCCCGAAGGGGCCGAATATACCAGCTCAGGGCAACGCCCTGGGTGCCCTGGGTAGGGTTAGGGAAAAGAACCGGAGCTTTGACAAGGCGAAATCGATGGCGAATCCACGAGAGTTCGCGGCGATTGTTGCACCCTTCAGGGCTCTCGCCTGCCAATTCGTTCTCCCACCCAGGGAGTTGCCGTGGGCTGATTGGTCATGCCCCTCCGGGGCGGAAGACTCAGCAGATCGTAACGCGCAACGTCATTGGCAGTTGCGCTGAATCAGCAACAAAAAGTGACGCTGTCCGATCAGGGCGTTGCACGTTTCGCGTTTGGACTGCAAAATACGTGGGACGTCCGTGCTTTAGCACGACGGAACCGTTTTGTTGCCGGAGGGGGGAGCCCTGTGCCCGATTCGCCGATTCAGCAGATCGTTTGTTGTATGGGCCAGCCCGTAGCTGGCAATCCGACTCAATTCATGATCGAGCGGGCCTTTGCCGCGGCCGGACTGGATTGGCGGTATTTGACGCTGGAAGTGCCCCCGGAAAACCTGCCCGACGCGGTCAAGGGTTTGCGGGCGTTGGGGTTTCGGGGCGGCAATTTCACGATTCCGCACAAGGTCGCGGCCGTCGCGCTGATGGACGAATTGAGTGAAGCGGCGAACTTGGTCGGGGCCGTCAACTGCGTGAATCGCGTGGGCGATAGACTGGTCGGCGAGAACACGGACGGCAAGGGGTTTGTCCAGTCCCTGAGGCAAGTCACGGACCCGAACGGCAGACGGGTTGTGATCCTCGGCGCCGGCGGCGCCGCTCGCGCCATCGCGGTCGAACTGAGTTTGTCCGGCGTCGCGGAAATCGTCGTCGTCAACCGCACGGCCGAGCGCGGCCAAATCCTGGTGGAATTGCTGAACGAACGAGGCAGCACGCCGGCGCGACTGGTGCACCTGAGCGGGGATTACGTAGTCGAGGACGGCTTCGACATCATCATCAATGCAACTTCGATTGGCCAGGGCGACGCGGAAGCGCGCGTGCCGCTGGATTTGAGTTCCCTGCGGCCCGGCATGGTCGTGGCGGATGTGATCTTCAACCCGCCCCAGACTCGCTTGATGCGCGACGCGGCCGCACGCGGCTGCACGACGCTGGACGGCCTGGGCATGCTCGTCAATCAAGGCGCGATTGGATTCCGGATTTGGACCGGCGTTGATGCCGATCCGGGCGTCATGCGCGAAGCGTTGGAGGAATACCTGGAGATCTAACCTATCCCGCATCCGGCGAAAGGGCAGGGGGCGAACATCATGGGGCTGAAAGAGAATCTACACAGCGAAAGTGTCTCCAGGTTGCCGTGCCGGGAAGCGATCCTGATGCCGCCGGAGACATCGGTCAGGCAGGCCGCAGAAATCCTGCAGTCCAAGAAACTGGGCTGTGCCGTGGTCGTGGACGCGGAAGGCAAGCCGATCGGCGTTTTCACCGAGCGGACCCTGATCGCCTTGCTGCTGCAGCGGCCCGACAACCTGGACCAGATTCCGGTGGGGGAACACTTGGAGACGGAGTGGTTCTGCGTCCGGGACACGGATCCGATTTCCGTCGTCGTGGACCTGATCCGGAAACGCGGCGCCCGCTTCATCTGCGAAGTGGACGAGGCTGGCAAAGCGATCGGGCTGACGGGGCAGAAAGGCTTGTCGGAGTACATTGCCGATCATTTCCCGGAGCAAGTGATGGTGCAGCGGGTCGGCGGACAACTGGGCATGGAAACTCGCGAAGGAGCCTGACGATGGCGCAACTGGAACACCACCTCGAGGAATTCGTTGATCCGCTCAGCAATTACGAGCCGCGGGAGTACGGCGACGCGATCCAGGAAGCGCTGGCCGAAGAAACGGTGGCCGCCATCCGTTCGCGGCCGTATGCGGAGATTGCGCCGGACAACACGGTCTTCAGCGCGCTGCAGGCGCTGGCCGGATTGAAAGTGGCCAGCCTGCTGGTGGTCGACAACGGCAGGCTGGTGGGCGTGTTTACCGAACGCGACGTGCTGGAACGCGTGGCCTTGCGGTTCCACGAGGTCAAGGACCGGCCGGTCTGTGAGGTGATGACAGCCAATCCCGTGGTGGTGTTCGAGTCCGACCCGGCCGGCGCGGCGCTGAGCGCCATCGCGGTCGCTGGCTTTCGGCACGTTCCGGTCCTGGACGTCCATTACGCGGTGGTCGGCGTGATCAGCCCTCGCCGGGTGCTTGAGTTCCTGCAGCAACGGCTGGCGTGAATCCGCCCGCCGCGTGCCAGCGGGCCTGCTGGAAAGCCCAGAGTTCCTCCGATTCGAGTTGACCGTCGCGGTGCAGGAATCTCAGACGCAGCACGAGTTTGTGCAGCAGTTGCAGCGCGATTCCGGGACCGTACCGCGTGTAGGCTTCGTTTTCCACGATCACGTTGGCGTACTCGCAGGCCTGAAACGCCTCCTCGCGGCGGTGAAAGCCTCCGCACGCCGCGATGAATAACGCCGGGAAAGCCCGCCGCGCGGCCTCGATCGCCGTTTGGCGGTAGGCCGCGAGACTGGCGCCGCATTGGATCGCGGTCTCAAAGGGCCACCTCGCCGGGTTGGGCGTTTGCTCCTTCGGCACCTCGCGGCCCCCGACCGCCACGATGCCAGCCCCGCCGCCGTCGGCAAAAGCGCCGACAAGGTCCAGCCAACGGCCTGCGCCGGAGGTCTCACATGCCGGCATTTCGGCCAGCAGCAATCGGCCCGGCGCGGCGGCAGACACTGCCTGGGCAGCGCGACGGAAGGTTCTCGCATCCCAGACGTGGCTTCCGCCGGCCAACGCAGGCAACCAGACGAAACCGTCCGCAGACGGGGCCAAGCCTGCTGCCAGCGTCTCCAATTCGCGCAACAGGTTCGCCTCGTCCGCCTCCGAGCTGCAGCAGCCCACGATGGCGGGCAAGACGACGGCGGCACCGCCCGCCTCGCGGTAGGTTCGCAGGCGGTCGCGGACCGGCACGAGACCCTGGCTGGCGTAGGTGGGCGGGACGTACAGGTCATCCCGCCGCGAATCTTCCTGGAACGGCATCTCGCCCGGGTGATGAGGATGCACCGCGATCGGCCCCGGCATCTGCAAGCCGTACAGGCAGGAAAGCGGTTCCAGGCCCTCCGCATTGGGATCGACACCGGCCGCCGTACCGACCGGCGTCGTCCACTTACCGGCCACAGGGACTCGCAGCCCGGCATACGAGACGTCGTCGTCGAAACACTCCAGAAAACGGTCTGACTGCTGCCGGAGCACATGGGAATGCGCCCGCAGTCCCTCCAGCGCCAACTCCTGAGCCTTGACGATGTCGCCTCCCGCGTGCCCCTGGAGGATCGGCCGGGCGGCGCCGTGAAAAGTCGCCGGGTGGGTGAGCGCCAGGGCAAATAGCCGGTCGACCGCTTGGCCGAACAGCCTGGTGAAGTCAAGGCGAAAACTCATAAGCAGACAACCAGAACGGTGCGATGGGGAGCAGGAACCCCGTGCTCCTGCTGCGGGACGCCAGTCCCAGCGGCGGGCCAAATCTTCGCAGATTGTCCGCTTGCCCGCAAGGTTCAACGCCGGTTCGAGCACCAAAGCACCAAACGGGACAACGGCAATCCTGTTCGGCACAACGGTTGCCGCTGGCGGGCATCCTCGTCGCTTGCCGTCGAGTCCTTGAGGAAAACTGGCCACGGGGAGGGCAACTCACGGAACGTAACCTCTGATCCTCGCCGCTCGTCGGCGAGTGCTTCAGGCGGCGGTGATCGCAAGGCTGCAAGACGTTGTGAACGCTGGCGGAAAGCCTGACCCCTGAATCTCGCTCGTCGTGCCGGTTTTCTTTCTTCGGCGGGCTGCTATCCCACCGTCACCCATTTCCGCTGGCGGGCGGACTGGTACAGGGCCTCCATCACCTGGACGCGGGCCGCGGCTTCGCGCACGGTGACCAGGGGCACGTCCCGCTGGCCGGCGACGGCGCTGACAAACTGCAGCAGCGGGTGGTCCGGCGGCGGCGCGAGTTTCATCCACGGGCGGGCCCCGTCGGCGCCCTCGATCTTCTTGCTGCGGACATACAGCCGGTCGTTCAGCACGACCGCGTGCCCCTCGGTGCCGGAGACCAGCAGGCTGACGGGATTCTCCGGCTCGATCCAACTTCCGGAGATCGTTCCCGTCGCGCCGTTGGTGAACCGCAGCAGGCCTTGGCCGATCTCATCGCAATCCGGGTAGCGGTTGGTCAGCGATCGAGTGTCCGCCGCGACGGACTCGACATCGCCGATCAGCCACATCAGCAGGTCCAACGCGTGGGTCGCCGTATCGGCGAATCCGCCCAAGGCTCCCCATTGAAGATCGGTGCTCCATTTCAATTCGTTGTCGAACTCGCCCTGCAGGACGCAGTCGTTGCAGAACGACGCCTGGACGCGCACGATCCGGCCGAAACTGCCCTGCTGGATGTGCTGCCTCACAAAGATGTTGCGGGAGGCGGAGCGCAGGTGGTAGCCGGTGTGGAACAGCACGCCTGCCCGCTGCACGGCCGCGGCGATTTCGGAGGCGTCCGCGGCGTTGACGCCTAGCGGTTTTTCGACGAAGACGTGTTTTCCCGCCCGGGCTGCGGCGACGGCCAGTTCGGCGTGCAGGCGGGTTTCCGACAGCACCAGCACGCCCGCGACACGGGAATCGCCCAGCACGTCGGCGGCCGTCTTCGCGACTTGCGCTCCGCATTCGGCCGCGTGTTTTTGAGCCCGAGCCGGGTCGCGATCAAAGACGTGTGCGATCCGCACCTCCTCGCGCATCTGCAGCATCTGCAGGAACAGGGGCGTGTGCATGTGGGCGGCGCCCAGCAAGGCCAGGGTCACGGGATGGCTCTCTTGGGCCAGGCCGGCGGTGTGGGCCCAGACCGCAGCGCCTGTTGCCCCCACCGTCTGGACAAAACCACGGCGCGTCAGTGAGTGTACGTTGTGCATGGCTGTCTTTTCCTTTTCTTACTTCTGGAACTGCGATTTCCAAGGTCCGCGGGCGCGGAAACGTCTCCGATTGTTGCCGCTTCGGGGCGAGCCTGCAAGTTCCGGGACGCCAGGGCGCAAAAGGCAAACCGCGTTCTCCTGTCTTTCGGCCGTTTGAAGCGGGGTGCTGGTCAACGCGCTGCGGCCGTTGGTACACTGAGCGTCGTTGGAGAAATGATCGTCCAGAAACATCCGTTGCAGATCGGAATTTCACTCACCAGCCTGCGGGGCGAGCGGAGTGGTACCATGAATCGAGATCGTGAGATGTGGCGAATGCTGGTCCTTATCGCGGCGATGATAGGCGGTTGGGCCGGCTGCTCGTGGGCTGCCAGCGACGCTCCGCCTGCGCGAGTCGCCGCGCACGACGTCCAGGCTCTCCGCACGCTTGTCGGCCAGGCCGTGACGGTGTCCGGCCGGGTGAGTGGCACGGGCGTATCGGGCAGCAGCGGGCACCAGTTCCTGAATTTCGACAACCGCGAGTTCTCGGTGATTTGTTTCGCCGACGACTTGGACCGCTTCACGGCGGGCCAACCCGCGGAGTTGTACAAGGGCCGGGACATCGAAATCACGGGCGTGCTGGAGCGATATCGGGACAAGCTGCAGATCCGCTTGCGCGAGCCGTCGCAGATCAAGCTCGCCGGCGCTCCGCCGGACCAGGCGGCGCCGTCCGGCAGCGGCCGCGTCCCGGCGGCGGCGTCCGAGATCGAACTGAAGAAAGTCGGCCCGAACACGTGGCTCAGCCCGGCAGGGCTCCGGTACCAAGGCCGCGATCCCGATGGCCGCACGCGGATCGAGCACGTGTTGCGTCACGCCCGCGACATCCCGGACCGCGAGGGCTCGCACGGCGTGTTCGACGGCGGGCCGGAGGCGGTTTTTGGCGTGATCGACGAAGCCTGGCGGAACGTCGAACGGAAACGGATCCGCCCGACGATCGAAGGCGACCGCAGCCTTTACACGGTGCCGATGAGCCGCCGCGTAGGTTATCTGGGCGGCCGCGCGGGGGCCTCGCGCGGCCATCCGCCGTTGACCCGCATCTTTCTGGTGATTGAAACCGAAACCAAAAACGTCATCACCGCTTTTCCAAGGTAACGCCTTATGCCAAAGCAAGAAGCTCCCGCTCTGCGTTCCTGCCCCGTCTGTGGCGATGGTCTGCTGCGTCTGTACCGTTGCGGCCGCTGCGACGCGGTGGTCGCGATGTGCGATGAATGTGAATTGATCTGGAGCGACGCCGCCAAGGTGGTCCGCCGCGGCAAGACCAAATCCAACGCCGCCTTCCCGGCCTGCCCTGCGTGCGAGGCCAAACGCGTCAAGTGGTTCCGGCTGAGTCTGGAAGAGATCCGCGAGGCCGGCCTGGAGTCGCTCCTGCCCTCGCCGCCATCCGACTGAGGCTCCGTCCAACCTGAATCTTGGGATCAGCAGCAGGGCGCCAGCCCCGCGTTTCTGCGGCCAGAATGGCGGGGCGAGCGCCCTCCGACTCGTCAGTTCAACCCCAAGTCTTCGTGGTGACCACGGACCGGTCCGAGCCGCGGCAGGCCGAGCCGCGGCAGGCCTGCTTGCTTCGCCCGTCCGTCGGGGATAGACTCGGCCACGGGGTGAAAGTCGAATCCACCGAGGGTTGGTCCCATGCTGAATTCATGGTCCGTGTTGTTTGCTGTGGCCCTGGCGTGGACGGTTGCTGGCGATAGCCGCGGGGCGGATTGGCCGTGCGGCCGGGCCGATGCGGCGCGGAGCGGATGGACGGCCGAGCCGCTTGGCGTGGAGTTGTCGCTGCGCTGGACGGCCGTCGAATCGCATCCGCCGGCGCCGGCCTGGCCCAGCCTGAAACGGATGCCGTTCGACCGGGCTTGCCAGGTCGTGGTCGCCGGGGGCCGCGTGCTTTACGGCACCTCGGCGGACGACAAAGTGGTCGCGCGCGACGCGGCGACCGGGAAGACCCTCTGGACGACGTTTGCCGACGCTCCGGTGCGGTTCGCCCCGGCGGTTTGGCGGGACCGGGTGTTCGTCGTCAGCGACGACGGCTTGCTGTACTGCCTGGACGCGGCCGACGGCCGTGTCCGGTGGAAGTTCCGCGGCGGGCCGCGGAACGAACTGGTGTTGGGCAACGGCCGCGCGATCTCGCGCTGGCCGGCACGGGGCGGTCCGGTGGTCGCCGACAACCTGGTGTACTTTGGGGCTGGAATCTGGCCGACCGAGGGCATCTTTCTCTACGCCCTGAACGCCGCGACAGGCCAAGTGGTCTGGTGCAATGATTCGTCCGGCGGCATGGAAATGGACCAGCCTCACGGAGGCGCCCGCGCCGTCAGCGGGGCGTCGGCCCAAGGGGACCTAGTCGTCGCCGGCGACGCCCTGATCGTGCCTACGGGACGCGCCGTGCCCGCGGTGTTCAACCGCGCGGACGGGACCTTCCGTTATTTCCACTTGCAGGCCAATCGCGCGGCCGGCGGGTCGGAAGCCGCGGCCTTCGACCAGTTCTTCGTCAACGGCGGCACGCTGTTCGCCACGGCCGACGGCAGGTTGCAGCAGGTGTTGGGGACGCCGTCGCGGGGGCCGAGTCCGCGCATCACGCACAGCTATACAGCCGGCGTGCAGATCGCCGCGCATCCGAAGTGGATCGTGTGCGCGAAAGACAGCGCCCTGTTCGCGCTGGACCGCCAGCGACTGCTGGTGGAAAGCGAGGTGCTCGATCGCAAGGGAGCCAAGAAGACGGTTCGGGTCCTGGGCAAACCTGCCTGGGAGGTGGAGTTGCCGGGGGGCGCGGCGACGTCGCTGATCGCCGCGGGCGAGTGGGCCATCGCGGGCGGCGCCGGCGTGGTGACCGCGCGGGACATCGCGACCGGCAAAATGCGTTGGCAAGCCAGCGTGTCGGGAACGGTTTACGCCTTGGCGGTTGCCGAAGGCCGACTGCTGGCCAGCACCGACCGCGGGCGCATCTATTGTTTCGGCAGCGGCGATGCGCCGCCGGTGGAATGGGCGGCCAAGCCGGCTGCCGTGGCGAGCGGCGAAGGGCCGTTTGCCCAGGCTGCGGACGAGATCGTCCAGCGGACTGGCGTGACGCAGGGATATTGCCTGGACTTGGCCTGCGGCGATGGCCAGTTGGCCCTGGAACTCGCGCGGCGGACCGAGTTGCAGATCTGCGCTTTCGACGCCGATCCCACCCAGGTCGCTGCCGCTCGGCAATTACTGGACGCCGCCGGAGTGTACGGCGTGCGGGTCACGGTGCATCAGGCCGATCCGGCCGCTTTGCCGTATCCGGACAGCGTTGCCGATCTGGTGGTGTCTGGGCGCAGCGTGCTGGCCGGGGCCGATGCGGCGGCGGCACGGGGATTGGCCGACCTTCCACGCCCGGACGGCGGCATCATGTGCCTCGGGCGTCCCGGTGAACTCCAGTCGTCCGCGCGCGGACCGCTGCCCGGCGCGGGCAAGTGGACGCACCAGTACGGCGGGCCGGCCAACACCGTTTGCTCCGGCGACACGCGGCTGAAAGGTCCGTTGCAGATGCGCTGGTTCCGCGACACGGACCTGCTGATGCCCAGCCGGCACGGCCGCGGTCCGGCGCCGCTGGTGGCCGATGGCCGGATGTTCGTCGCGGGGCTCGACGCCCTCCGGGCCGCGAGCATTTACAACGGCACGGTGCTCTGGGAAATCCCGCTGCCGAGTCTGCTGGCGGCTTATCACCAGGACCATTTGACCGGCGTGGCGGCCACCGGCAGCAATCTGTGCCTGGGCGGGGACCGGTTGTTTCTGCACACGGGCGATCGCTGCCTTGTTTTGGACGTGAAGACGGGAAGCCAGATCGCGGAGTTCCCGGCCCCGGCCGCGCCCGGCGGCCAGCCGGGCCGCTGGGGATATATCGCCTGGCAGGACGGCATTCTGTTCGGCTCCACGGCCGACGAGCGGCATGTGGTCACAGAATCCTGGAACGCGTATCGTGGCAAGCTGGACATGACCGGCCTGCTCAGCGAATCGTCGCAGTTGTTTGCCCTGGACCCCCAGACCGGCCGACGGCTGTGGAGTTTCACGCCCCAGCATTCCATCCGCCACAACACGATCGCCTTGGAGCCGGGCCGCGTGTATTTGATCGACCGGCCGCTGGCGGCAGGCGACCGGCCGGCGAGCGATCCGGCCCAGGCCGCGACCGCACACCCGACGGGCCGGCTGGTTTGCCTGGACGCCCGCACTGGCGAGGTTTTGTGGGAAAACGCACGCGACATCTTCGGCACGCTGTTGGCCGTCAGCCAACCGCAGGGCGTGCTCGTGATGTCCTACCAGGCGACCCGGTTCAGCCTGGCGTCGGAACGCGGCGGGCGTCTGGCCGGCTTCCGCACTGCGGACGGCGCGCGGTTGTGGGACAGCGAGTCCAAGTACCGTTCGCGGCCAGTCCTGATCGGCGACGCCATCTATGCCGAGCCGGAGAAGTTCGACGTGCGGACGGGCAAGGTGTTGCCGTTCGAGTTCGCCCGGTCGTACGGCTGCGGGATCCTGGCCGGGTCGCAGCGTCTGCTCGTGTACCGCTCCGCGACGCTCGGCTATTACGATCTGGAGGGCAGTCAGAAGACGGAGAACTACGGCGGCATTCGGCCCGGCTGCTGGATCAACGCCATCCCGGCGGGCGGGCTGGTGCTGCTGGCCGACGCGGCCAGTTGGTGTACGTGCAGCTATCTGAACCAGGCAACGATCGCGCTGGAACCCATCCCGATGGCGGGCGAGTAGGCAGGGCAGGCCGGCCGAACGGCGCGGGGTTTTCCGGCCGACGACGGACGAGAAAAAAAGGAATCAGACATGCCGGCGGGGAAAGAGTTCCTGACGTCGCGCGAGCGGCTGCTCAAGGCGTTAAGCCTCGAACCGCCGGACCGCGTGCCGATCGATCTTGGCGGCAACCAGACGGGCATCCATCGTCTCGCCTACGAGGCCCTCCTCCGACATCTGGGCATCCAGGACGAAATTACGATCATGGACTCCGTGCAACAGCTGGCGCGGCCTTGCGAGGAGTTGCTTCAGCGGTTTCACGTCGATACGCGTTACATCCACGCCGGAGCGGCGGCGGATTTTCGGGGCGAGATCGTCACCCGGCAGCGGGACGGCCGCACGTGGCACGACCTGACGGACGAGTTCGGCGTGACCTGGTCCATGCCGGACGACGCTCCCCTGTACATGGACATCACGCATCATCCGCTGGCGGAGGCCCGGATTGGGGACCTGCGCGATTATCCGTTTCCCCAGGGCGGCGACCCCAGCCGCTTTGCCGGATTGCGCGACCGGGCGCTGCAACTCCGCCGCGAGACGCCCTACGCCGTCATCAGCGGCATCAGCGGCGTGGTGTATGAAACTTGCTGGTACCTGCGCGGCCTGGAACGCTGGTTCATGGACATGATCGAGCAGCCCGAATTCTGCGCGGCCCTGCTGGACCAGACGCTGAAGTTCTGGCTGGACTGGTTTGACGTGTTCCTGGCCGAAGTCGGCGACGTGGTCGACGTGATCATGATCGGCGACGACCTGGCCGGCCAAGGCGGACCCTTGTTCCAGCCCGAGTTCTATCGTCGGGTTGTCAAGCCGCGGCACAAGCAATTGGTGCAGACCATCAAATCCCGGACGCGGGCCAAGATCTGGTATCACACCTGCGGCGCGTGCCAGTGCTACATCCCCGATCTGCTGGACAACGGCATCGATATCCTCAACCCGATTCAGATCAGCGCCGCCAACATGGACCCGGCTGATTTGAAATCCCGCTACGGCAAACGTCTGGTTTTCTGGGGGGGCGGGATTGATGCCCAGCACGTGTTGCCGCGCGCCGACCCGGAAACCGTGCGCCAGCATGTGCACCGCAACGTGACGGCCTTCAAGCCAGGCGGCGGCTATGTGTTCAACAACGTCCACAACATCCAAGCGGGCGTGCCGGCCGAGAACGTCGTCGCCATGTACGATGCGGCCTACGAGGCCGGGTTCTACGAGTATTCTTAGCTTCTCTAGCCCGACAACTCCTCCCAGGGCTCAAGATCGTTACGACCGTTACCGATAACAGGGGACGGAAGAAGGCCTTCCGTGCGCCCACGCCTCGGCGCGGATGCTAGCGGAGTTGTTCCTCCACGGCGACCGTCTGATCCGCTGGCGCCAACGTGCCGGCTCCCGGACGGTGAAGCCTGTCTTTGCCCCGGTGCGTTATCCTTTCGTCCGAGCGGACACAGCTTATGACTACCGCGAAACATCGACAACCGGCAACCGCGGCGGGTCCCCGGCGCGGGGCGAGTGAGAAGCAGTCGGAGAGAACCGAAGAGCCGATCCCTGTCTTGATCCGCTTGCCCAAACTGTCCCTGGACTCGGACTTGGGATCGGAGTCGGACTCGACGGCCGCCGGCGGAGTCGTCGGAGACGCCGCGCGGGCGACGATTCCGCTGCGGGTCTCGCTGCCCAATTCCGGGTTGCCGGCCGGTTCGCCGGCCGATGTACCGCCGTCCGCGGCGAGTGATGCTGGCGGCGAGTCTGCGGGGGCCACCGGGATCTCGGCGGCGAGCCAACGTATTCCGCTTTGGTCCGTGTTTCCTGGGTCGTGGCGACTGGGGCAAACGGGTCAACGGGCGGGCGGTCGGCGACGTTCGCAGCGGTTCGCGTTTTCCGTGTCCAGACAGACGCTTCGCGCTGCGATGGCGGTCGGCTTGATCGTCATTCTGGTGACAGCCTACCTGGTCATCTCGTCAGGCTCGCCCCCGCCCGGAGCGCCGGAGGCGGAAGAGGAACTGGCGTCCGTGGTTGAGTCGCCTGCGACGGTCCTTGCTTCGGCCGGATCGCCGGCCGCATCTCCATCGCCGCTTGTCTCCCAGTCCCCGGCTGTATCCCAAGTGCCGGCCGCATCCCAAACGCAGGCCCCAGCCCCGTCCCCGGCGGAACCTCAATCGCCGGCTTTGCAGGGAGCGCCGGCGTCGTCGGCCTCGGATGCCGCCCCCGACGCGGTCGCGTCGGCAGAGGCTGTGGCTGTGGCTGTGAAGGAGACTGCAAAGCCAGAAAAGAGCCCAATCGAGACTCCGCCGCAAGTGGCCGCGGGCGGCGGCGCCAAGCCGTCCGCTGCGGGCGATTCCGCTTCGGCCGGATCGCCGGCCACACCAGCGTCTGGGCCAGGCCAACCGCAGGCAAGGACTTCGCCCGAAGAGACGCGGCCTGCGGAGCCGGTTCTCGGCCCCGCTTCCAGCACTCCGCTGAACGCGCCGGCCGAGCCGCTGACGGCGGAAGCAACGGCCAGCAACGCCGATGCGGCAGGCGGCGAGGTGTACAGTTACCCGGTGACGAATCCGGCCACCTTTCAGTACCCGGTCGACTACCACGAACGGTTGCAGCCACAAACGCGAAGCGGGGCATCGCCAAACGCTTGGCCGGCGCCGAGCGGCGCGGGGGTGTCCGATCGGCCGCCGAGCACCGCCCGCTTGCAGCCGCGCATCGAACCGCCGCCGGTGCGTTGAGCGAGGGGCGGGACGCGGTGCGGGAAATTTGCCCCACAGCCGGCCGCTCGTGTCGAGAAGGAACAACTGCGGGAGTGAGTCATGAGCGCATTGGACAAAGCCTTCATCAAAGCCTACACCAAGGATCCCTGTCCCCCTGCAACGGGCAGCGAGGACGATTCGGCGGACCTGGCCAGAAGCCCTTACATGGACTGGTACGAGACGGCACCTGCCGGTTCACTGCAGGGTCCGTACGGGGGCGAACCGGTGTACCGCATCGACGACGCTCACGACTCGCCACAGGGTGCGCGTCTGGCGCCTCATGCCCCGTTGGCACCGTCGCCGACGTACAGCGATCCGGCCTACGGCAGCCCTTACCGGGCGCCGCCGAGTCCAGACCCGCTGGCCGCCGAAGACGCTTGGGGGGCCTGCGCAGCCGCTGCCGGCCCCGCGTCGGCTCAGCCCGTCGGGGCAATCCCTGCCACTAGCCCGCCCGCCGTCCTTCCGCCGCCGACCACCTTGCCGACGGCTGTGGGCCCGACGGCGACGATCGCGCCTCCGTCTGCCGCGACCGCCGCAGGACCGGCCGGCGGTTTGCCCGCCGCTCAGGCGGCCCCGCCCGACGAGGTGAGCGAAGCGGTCGAGCCGTCACGGGCGTCGAAACTGCAGAGTCTTTTCTCCGAATCCGCTGCGGACGAGGAGGCGGCCCAGGCGTTTTGGCCGGACTGGGAAGTCGACCGCCTGGTTTGGCCAACCCTTTGCGAGCGGTTGCTGGCGGCTCAGGAACGGTACTTCCGCAGCGTTGGGCAACGGCTGAAGTCCGCTACGCAGGACAGCCACCACGTGGTGATGATCAGCGGCACCCGGCGCGGTGAAGGCCGCACGACGCTGGCCCTGTGCCTGGCCCGCAGCGCGGCGCAAGCAGGCGTCTCGACCGCCCTGGTCGACGCCGATCTGAAGAATCCGCAACTGGGGTTGCGGTTGGGCGTGGAGACATCCTGCGGCTGGCTGGCAGTCGGTACGGACGATACGCCGTTGAGCGAGGCCGCCGTGGCTTCGCTGGAGGAAGGTCTCACGCTGTTTCCTTTGGCCGGTCCGGAAAATCCGGAAGTCGCCCCCGGCGCTCCGTCCCGCCTGGCGGTGCTCCGGGAGATCGCGGAGCACTTCCCGCTGGTGATCGTCGATACGGGGCCGCTGGACTCCGACGGCCGCCATCTGTTTGCAGACGGCGACGAGTGCCCCATCGACACGGCGATTGTGCTCCGGGACCTGCGCAACACGACGGAAAGAAAGGCGCTCGCGACAGCCGAATCGCTCCAGCGCAGCGGCGTGCCTGCGGTGGGCATCGCCGAGAATTTCTGCGAAATGGAGGCCGACTAGCTAACAACGGGAAATGGGGATGTCGTGCTGCTGTTTATGATCGCACATTTGCACGACAGGGGGTGCGGCTTACAGAATTCAAGTTTGGCCGATGGTGCGTCCAGTTATGGGCAACGACTTTGCTCGGCCAAAACTGAATTTTGTAAGCCTGACCCCAGCGCCCAAACCGTGACTTCATCAACGATGCGCAAGAAAGTGCCGAAATCCCGTTGGATGTCAGCGGTGCAGCCGGCAGGATGGAAGTGCCGAAGGCCGACCGCGACGAAAACGCCGGCGCAGCCGACGCGTTTGACGGAACCGGGAACCGAACATTCCAGCAGCCAGCGACAAGCGGAAGCGAGGCAGTCACCATGTACACCGCCTTTTGGAAACTGAACGCCAGGCCCTTCGACCTCGGTTACGAAGCCCGTTTCTACTATCCCGGCGAGTGCCATCAGGTGTCGCTGTTGAAACTCCGCTATGCCCTGGATCATCCCTGCGGCGCGGCGCTGCTGGCCGGCGTGGCGGGAGTCGGCAAGTCACTGCTGGCACAGACGTTGCTGCAGAACTTGCCGGACTCGTTCGGGCCGCTGGTGTACGTCAATTTCCCGCAGATGTCGCCGGCGGAATTGCTGGCGCTGGTGGCCGAGGAGTTGACCGGGCGAAGCATGGACGGCACCACCGTCGACCGGAGCGTTTCTGCCATTCAGCGGACCTTGAACCTGAATGCCGAGGACGGACGGCGGGCGGTCCTGGTGCTGGACGAAGCCCACTTGCTGCGCGACACCGAGGCCCTGGAGACGTTGCGGCTGTTGATGAATTTCGAGCCGGCCTGGACGACGTTGCTGGTCGCGCAACCTTCGTTGCTGCCGGCCCTGGAACGGATGCCGGAACTGGAGGAGCGGATCGGGGTGCAGTGCCTGCTGCGGCCGTTGACCGCGGAGGAATCGATCAGCTACGTCAGTCACCGCCTCGTCGCGGCCGGGGCCAGCGGCGTCGACGCCATCTTTGAGCCGGCTGCCCTGGAGATCATGCACCAGTTGTCCGGCGGGATTCCGCGCCGTCTGAACCGGCTGGGCGATCTGGCGCTGCTGATCGGGTATGCCGAAGAGCAACGCCGCGTGACCGCGGCGCATGTCGCCGCCGTCGCCGAAGAACTGCTGATCGGCACCGCGCCCCTGCGTCACGCTGCGTAGGGCGAGGTCATCGCCAAAACGGGGGATGGAAACGCGCGCCGCTTGTCTCTTGAGCGCGGTTCAGCTTGCGGGAATCGGGACGACGCGTTTGCAGTTCGGACAGCGGCCCTTCTTTCCTGCGCTCGCGGCCGGAGTGCGGACCAGGCTGTGGCAGTGCGGACAAGGGAATTCAATGCGTTGCCGCGGCGCCGACGACGACCGCGTCGGGATGGGGATGATCGCGCTGCAGTTGGGGCATTTGCCCCTCTTGCCGGCCGTCGCCACCGGCGTTCGCACGGGCAGTCCGCACTGGGGACAAGCGAACTCGATTTTGTCCGCCGGCGGGGAGGCGGGCGGAGCCGGAGTCGCGGGCGACGGCGTAGACCCCCTGGCTGCGATGGATGGCAAGCCGATGCCAGACTGCGAGGCGACGGACGTGGCCTGCAGATAGCCGCGCAACGCCTTGCTGAAATCGCGCATCGACCCGTAACGCCGGTCGGCATTCCGGGCCATGGCTTTCAAACAGATCGAACAGAGAGCGGAATCGAGTTGCGGCTGAAAGCGCGAGGGCGGCTCCGGGTCGGACGTCAAGATCTGGGCGAAGACCTCGGCCGTCGAACCGCAGAACGGCGGCCGGCCGGCGATCAGTTCGTACAGGATGACGCCCAGACTGTAAATATCCGACTTGGGGCCCACCTCGGCCGTCGCGCCCCGCGCTTGTTCGGGACTCATGTAACTGGGAGTCCCCAACACTTGGCCGCTCTGCGTCTCGTACGCCTCGCGGATAAAGCTGCGGGCCAGCCCGAAATCCAGGATCACGGGCTCGCCGCGTTTCTCGTTGATCATGATGTTCGAGGGCTTGAGGTCTCGATGGACGATCCCCCGGTCGTGGGCTTCCGTCAGCGCGGCGGTCAATTTCAGGAGGATCTTGGTTGCCGTCCGGGGAGGGATCGGCTTGTCGGGGTTGACCAGTTGCGACAACGGCGTCCCCTCGATGAACCCCATGACGATGTAGTGGCTCCCCTGAAACTCGCCGACATCGTGGATGGGGCAAATGTTGGGATGGCTCAGTTTGCCCCCTGACCGGGCCTCGCGAAAAAAGCGATTGACCTGATCGGGCGTCTCAAACGCCCCGACGCGGGGGATCTTGACCGCCACTTCGCGGTCCAACTGTTTGTCGTAGGCCCGGTAAACCGTGCCAAATCCGCCCCGGCCCACGACTTGCCGCAACTCGAAGCGGCCAAAACTCGCGGGCAAAGCGTCGTCGGGGATCTCCACATAGGTGACCAGCGAGGCGGTCGTGTTCAGATCCAAGGTGACCGTCGGCCGGGTATCCGGGTTCGAGCCGTGCTCCGAGACGGGCGATTTTCTCTTTTCAACGTCCGACATGCTCGAACTCTCCGACACGCGCTCCTGCCTACGCTCCTCGCGAACCGCGAATCAGAGTATTATTATTCCTTGCAGCGGAGTTTTTCACAAGCGACGATCCGCGTGTGATGTCCACAAGCCGGGCAATTCCTCCCACAAACCGAGGTCCGACCTCAGCCGGACAGCCATTTGCCGCCGGCGGAAATCTCGCCGGAAGACCGTGTTTTCCGCGAAAAATCGAGCTTCTCGTCGCCGGACAGGTTTGTCGCGTCAACCATCGGAAACCGAGGCAAGCATGAGCAGCCCAGCCAAAACAGAGCGAATGTTGGAACCTGACTTGCGAAGCGCCGTCGAACTGGTTTTGCAGCTGATGCCAATCCCGGGACGTAGCGGCGAAGAGGGCGAAGTATCACAGTTTGTCCGTCGCGAATTGCTCCGCGCGGGAGCTGCGGCGTCGGCGATTCAGACCGATTCGGCGCATCGCCGTACACCGGATGGCGGCCAGACGGGCAACCTCGTCTTCAGCCTGCCGGGCACCGTCCGCGGGCCGCGGCGGATGCTGTCTGCGCACCTGGACACCGTCCCGATCTGTGTTGGATCGCGTCCGTTGCGTCAGGGAGACGTGGTCCGTTCGGCAGATCCGGCCACCGGTCTGGGCGCCGACGATCGGGCGGGTGTGGCCGTGATTCTGCATGCGGCATTGGAAATCCTGCGTCACGGTCTGCCTCACCCGCCGCTGACGTTTTGTTGGTTTGTCCAGGAGGAAACCGGCTTGCACGGCTCCCGCTGCTTGACCGCAAGACGGCTCGGCAAACCCGCCATGGCGTTCAACTGGGACGGCGGGTCGCCGGCCAAGCTGACCATCGGGGCCACCGGCGGATACCGGCTGGGAATCGAGATCGGCGGGCTGGCCAGCCATGCCGGCAACGCGCCGGAATACGGCGTGAGCGCCATCGCCATCGCGGCCCTGGCGATCGCCGATCTGCACCGCGGCGGCTGGCATGGCGACGTCCGCAAGGGCCGTCAGCGGGGAACCAGCAACGTCGGGGTGATCCGGGGCGGGGACGCCACGAACGTGGTGACGGATTGCGTGCGGATTCGCGCGGAAGCGCGCAGTCACCAGCCGCGGTTTCGGCAACGAATCGTCGCGGAGATCGAAAAGGCCTTTCGCCGGGCCGCCGCCGAAGTCCGAAACGCAGCCGGAGCAACGGGCCGCGTGCAGATTGACGGCCGGCTGGACTACGAATCGTTCCGCTTGAACGAGCGGGAACCGTGCGTGCGTCTGGCGGCGGACGCCGTGCGGGCGATCGGCCGCGAGCCCGAATTGGCGGTCACCAACGGCGGCCTGGACGCCAACTGGCTGGTCAAACACGGCATCCCCACGGTCAGCCTGGGCTGCGGCCAACGGCAGCCGCACACGACGAGCGAAACGTTGTCCGTCCCCGATTTTGAGGACGCTTGCCGAATCGCGCTGCGGCTGGCAACGACCGGCCAGTGACGCCGGATTTCCGGCCCCAGACGCCCGTCAGCTGCCAGCGACGACATCCGGATACGGCTCGAAACGGTAAAAGGCCAGCGCCGCTACGGTGATGTTTTTGCAGATCGAGACCATGTCTTCCCGGCGGCATGTGATGCGATAGAGCATCATGCCGCGTTGGTCGGAGCCGCTGGGTTCCCGCGGGGATTCGAGCCCGACTGTCGGCGTTCCGTTCAAGCACACGGGAACTCGCCGCGGGACCTGCACCCGCAACTGGACTTGCGCGTCCGGCACCTCGCTGACCTTGCCCGGCCGCGCCTGCGCGGATTTGGCGTCGGCGCCCGAGCCGAACGTGCTGCCTCCCCGTGCGCGGCATTCGCTGCGTTCGATGGCAAGCTGACGAGGGCACTGGAAACCAAGTCGCACCCGAGTGCCCGACAAGTGCCGGCCGTCCGTATCCGAGATTTCCTCCACCGTCACCCGGATCTCATCGCCGACGATGACGGTTTCATGCCTCTTCCGGGTCAACACGAGCATCGGAATTCCCTCCTGGATGACAGAATCGCCTGCAACAGGTCCGTCGGAAGCCCCATTGTGCCATGCAGTCGCCGTCTGGGGCGAGAGCAGTTTTTCAAGAAACCACTGGGCGCGGCGGCCGTCATGGGACCGGAGACAACACCCGCCGCGTGACACCGTCGAAACACAAACAGAGGCAAAATGTTCGAAGAAAGTTGCCTGGAACCGGTATCGACCTGATGACAACCGCCTAGAGTTGTCTTAAGATTTCTCCTTCGAAGGCCCTGGATTCGTCGGCTGCGGGACACCCGGATGGCGGATCCTGCGGCCGGATGCCGAACGTCAACAGGCCTTCTTTCAGTGCTGGAACAACCTACCCACCTGCATCTTGGCAAGGAGCGTCGGCCGGCGTCGATCGCACGCGGCGACTGCTCCCGCCTTATTCATGCCGCGGAGGAATCCATGTTTCGATACGCCTTCGGCGTCTTGATTCTGTTGTCGGTCGTTGGTTCGTGTACCGTCTTGCCGGCATCGGAATCAAGGTTCGCTCAGACGGGCAGTCGCAGCCAGTACACGCATTGGATCGACTTGTACGATGCGAACCAGCGTCGGATCGATCCCACCGACCCGAAAGCGCCGCCCTATTCGCCCCGCCGTACCTGTGGCCGCTGTCACGACTACGAGGCGATTGCCCTGGGCCATCATTTCAACGCCGTCCAAAAGGCGGCTCAGCCCGGCCGGCCTGGCGAGCCCTGGCTGTGGACCGATTCACGCACGGGAACACAACTGCCGCTGTCGTATCGCCGCTGGCCGGGAACCTACCATCCGAGCGACTTGGGCATCTCCGCTTGGGACTTCATGCTGAAATTCGGACGCCACCTGCCCGGGGGCGGTCCGGGCGAGCAGGAGTTGGCCATGGATCCGCCGGCTGCCAAGGAACCGGCACCGAAGGAGGCTCCCGCCAAGGAGGCCCCGGCCGAGACTTCCAAGCCCACGCCGACCCCTTCGGGGCGTTGGCAACTGGCCGGAAAACTGGAGATCGACTGCATGATCTGCCATTCCAATAATCACGGGTACAGCATGGAGTTGTGGTCGAAGCAGATCGAGGACCAGAACTTCGCCTGGGCACCGACGGTCGCGTCGGGGTTGGGCTTTGTCGAGGGCAAGGTGTCGAGCCTGCCGGACGATTTTGACCCGGCCAAGGTGGAGGAAAACTCGCGAACGAAATTGCCCACGACGACCTATGGCTCGGTGCGCATCAATCCCGAGAAGAAAGTGTTCTTTGATGTCGTGCGCCAAACCAGCGACAATGTGTGCTACTATTGCCACACGACGCGCCAAGTGGGCCCGGACGCACCGCCGGATTGGACGTGCGACGAAGACGTCCATCTGCTTGCCGGCTTGGCGTGCGCCGACTGTCACCGCAACGGCATCGAGCATCACACGGTGCGCGGGTTTGAGGGCGAGAGCCATCCGACCGGCCAGGCGGTAGCGACGTTGTCCTGCCGCGGATGCCACATGAACGGCGCGGACGGCGGCCGGTTCGGCGCGCCCCAGCCGGAACATAAGGGCTTGCCGGTCGTCCACTTCGACAAGCTGTCCTGCACCGCTTGCCATTCAGGACCGCGGCCCGCGCAGCAGGCCTCCGGCGTCCAGACGGCGCTGGCTCACGGGCTGGGGCTGTCCTCGCACGATTACTCGGCGGATTTGGCTCCCGGCATCGTGCAGCCGGTTTTCCAGCGGGACGGCGGCATGCTGTCTCCGTACCGCATGACATGGCCGGCGTTCTGGGGCGTGCTGCACAAAGGCGAGGTCACGCCGTTGAACCCCGAAGAGGCACACGCGGCCTTGCGAAGTACCTTGCGGGTCCGCAAGGGCCAGACGCTGAAAGAGGTGCTGCTGGACGTCAAACTGAGCAAAGACGAAAAGAAAGTCATCCTGGGCGAACCGCGGGCCGCTGTCGCCGACGCGGAACTGACGGAAGAAGAAAAAGCCAAACTGGCCGAGCGGATCAACCAGAAGGCCCTGGAAGAATTCCAAACCAAGCTGGCCAAGGCGCTGGACGAATTGAAGAAGATCGTCAAGCAGGCCGGCGCCGAGCCGGTGTACATCGCGGGCGGCAAGGCCTACCGGTTGGGTGCGGACGGCAAGCCGGATGTCTTTGAGACCGAGGCCGCGAAGCCCTACGCATGGAGACTGGGCCACGACGTCCGGCCGGCGCGGGCATCCCTCGGCATCACCGGGTGCTTCGAGTGCCACGAAGCCGGCATGCCCATCTTCGAGGGGCAGGTGACGGCGGTCAGCCCGGTGCTGGACGCGCAACCCCGCACGTACGCCATGCACGAACTGGCGGGCTTCGACAAGTTCAAGCTGGATGCCTGGAACCAGTCGTTCCAAGGTCGCACCGCGTTCAAGTGGATGGGATTCGCGTCGCTGGGGATCGTCAGCCTGGTCTTGCTGTGGTACGCCATGCGAGGCTTGGCCAGCGTGGCGGGCCTCGCGTACCGCAAGCCGTGATCCCGTGTCGGGTGGGCCAAGTCTTCGCGGCCCACCGGGCTGGAAATGGACAAGACACGGTGGGCCGCGAAGACCTGGCCCACCCTACTGGCTTTAATCTCGGGGAGCAGTTCGATGTCAGCGGAGTTGAACATGGCGGTGATGGGAGCGGCGGGGAACGCGGGCGCGTTGTTTCTGGGAATGTTGCCCTTCGCTTTGCTGGGTGTGATTGTGGTCGTCGCGGCGCACCTGATCCTGGTCATCGGCCGCCGTCGGGGCTCAGTGCCGCGGTCGCCGTGGGGCTGGTGGGCCTGGCTGGTCTATTTGGGAACCCTGGCCAGCGTGTCCGTTCTGGCGATCACGTCCGTGGTGGCGATGATCCAGTCCGGCATCCTGGGCGGCTGGTGGCTGTTCCTGCACATGGTCGGCGCCGGGGCCTTTACTTTCGTGTTGCCCGTCCTGGCTGTGACCTGGTGCGAGGCGCACCGTTGGGGCTGCCCGCGGCAACCGTCCGGCGGGGAAGACCAGCCGCCACCGTCACGTTTTCTGGGGTTGGCCAAAGCCATGTTCTGGTTGATCCTGATCGGCGGCCTGGTCGCCATCGGCACAATGATCCTGAGCATGCTGCCCGTGTTCGGCACGGATGGCTTGGTTCTGCTTTTGGACATCCACCGCTATGCCGGCCTGGCCGTGGTCGTCGCCACGGTTCTGCACTTGTACGCCGCACTACTGCCGCGGTTCGGGGTGAGTTGACGCCCCGCGCCGCCCTCGTGTGGCGTTGGCCGAGCGCAGATTCCTTCTCCGCTTGTCAATCGCCGTTGGGGGAGGCGGAAGGCGACAGTTCCAGGTAGCCGATCAGGGCCGACGTCAGCTGATTCAAGGCGTTCTCCAGTTGCTTCAGGACTGCCGCGGTTTCCTCCGTCAGGTTGCCGCGTTGGCCGCGTTGCTCCAGATCGGACGCCCGTTCGGTAACGGCTTGGGCGTCGAAAGCGGCGGCCAGGCCTTTCAGCCGGTGGGCGGTCGTGCGCAGCCGGTCGGCGTCCGCGGCGGCCAAGGCTTCCTGGAGTCCGGCCAGCAGGCCCGGCGCGTCCCGCAGGAAGAAGACCACCTGCTCCTTGAAAATCTCCACGTCGCCTTCCAGCCGAGCCAGGGCGGTGCGGAAGTCGAATTGGGCGTCGGATGCTGGCAGACGCTGGTCCGAAAGCTTGGCGAGCCGCGTCTGCGAACCGAGCGTCTCGACGAGCGTCAGCAGTTCCTGGGCGTTGATCGGCTTGGAAATGTAACCGTCCATTCCCGCCGCCAGACAGCGTTCCCGGTCGCCGCGCATGGCCGAGGCGGTCAGGGCGATAATCGGCAGGTGCGTTTCCGTCGCTTTCTCACGGGCCCGGATCTCCCGCGTGGCCTGCAAGCCGTCCATCTCCGGCATCTGGGCGTCCATCACGACGACGTCCAGCGTCTCGCGCTCCGCCAGGGCCAGCGCCTCGCGGCCATCGCTGGCCTGGCACACGGAGTGGCCGCGTTTCTCCAGGATCCGCGCGGCCAGCAGGCGATTGGCCGGATTGTCGTCGGCCACCAGGACCCGCAAGCGGTTTTTGGCGCGCAGCGGTTCGCGGCGGCGGCTCGGCTTGTCCTCGTCGTCGGCGGCGGACGTGTGGATCGCCAGTCGCAGGCAGACGTGGAACGTACTGCCGCCGCCCACCTGGCTGTCCACCCACAGCTGGCCGTCCAGCAGCGAGACCAATTCGGCGGAGATCGCCAGTCCCAGCCCCGTCCCGCCGTAACGCCGGCTCGTCGAACTGTCGGCCTGCGAAAACGCTTCGAAGATACTCGCCCGCTTGTCTTCCGGAATGCCGATCCCTGTGTCGCGGATGGCGAAGTGGACGCAAGCCTCGTCGCCGGCGTGGGAATCCAACGAGACCGCCACGACGACTTCGCCCTGCTCCGTGAACTTGATCGCGTTGTCGACCAGGTTGAACAGGATCTGCCGCAACCGCACCGGATCGCCCGCCACGGTCGGCGGTAAGTCGGAAGCCACTTCGCCGGCCACCCGCAGTTTCTTCTGACGCGCGGCGGGCTCCCATAATTTGACCACTTCCTGGACCAACTCCCGCAGCGAAAACGGCACCGTTTCGATCTGCACCTTGCCGGCTTCGATCTTGGAGAGATCCAACACGTCGTTCAGCAGCCGCAACAGGGCTTCGGCGGCGCTCTTGACCGCGTCCAGGTACTCGCGCTGTTCCGGAGTCAAACGCGTGCCCAGCGTCAACTCGGTCATGCCGATGATCACGTTCATGGGCGTGCGGATCTCGTGGCTGACGTTCGCCAGGAACTCGCCCTTGGCCCGACTGGCCGCCTCGGCGGCTTCTTTGGCTTGCTCCAAGACCTGTTGCGCCTCTCGCCGCCGGGTGACGTCGTGGGCGATGCCCACCCAGTGTGTGATGTCGCCCTCGTCGTCGAACACGGGCGTCACGCTGATCGACAGCCAGTAGGGTTGACCATCGGCGCGGCGTTGCTGGATCTCCTGGCTCAGCCCGTGGCCGGCTTCCAGAAACCGCTGGAATTGGCGGCGGGCGTCCTCCTCGGCTTCCTCGTCAAACAGCATGGCCGCCAGCGAGCGGCCGCGGACGGCGTCGGACTCGATGCCCGCCATCCGAGAGTAACTGTCGTTGACCCATTCCACGTACCCGTGGGCGTCCAGGATCACCACGCCATTGTCGGTCTTGCTGGCGACGAGGGCCAACAATTCCAGCGTCTCGTTCAACGCCTTTAGCTCTTGCAGTTCGCGTTCCAAATCGGCATCGCGGCGTTGCGTGGCCAGCAGGTTTTCAGTCAGCAGGCGGATGCGCCGCTGGCCGGTCTCCAAGGCATACTGGGCGGACCCGGTCTCCAAGGCCGTGCGCCATTCGGGCAGTTCGCCTTCCACCAGCGGCGCGGCGCCGCTGGGCAAATCCTGCTCCAGCCCCACGACCACGTCCGCCGGGAACTCGCCCTGATACTTGACGCGGCTGACCAGCGATTCGACTTCGCGCCGCCAGTCCGTGTCCAGACCCGGCAGAGGCTTCTGGACCAGTTCCCCCCGCGCGGCCGGGTCGTCGCTGGGCGGCCGCACGCGGACCGTGGCGGTGACAGCGCTGCCTCCGTCCCGTGCGAGAATCCCGAACGCGATCTCGCCGCCGCCGTGCATCGCCTGTTCTACTGCTTTGCGGACCGCCTTGCCGAACGCCGCCCGCTGCCGCTCCGGCAACCCGGCCAACACGCCCAGGAGCCGCGCCCGCTGGACCGCCGCCCGAATGTCGCGATCCGACCTCAACGCAAATTCCGCGATCTGGAATGACATAACTGAAAAAAATCAAGGACAGAAGCCGCTCCTCGAGATAGAATACATGCGATCGGCCAAACGGCGCAGTGGGGCTCTCTCTGCCGCGCGTGACAGACGACGCCGCACGGCTCGGAAAGCGATGCCACCTTGCGTTCGCCATCCAAGCGGTATCGTAACGCATTCCTTCCAGGAGCAGAGCGCCATGATCCGGTATTCCGCCCTTTCCGTCCTGCTCGCCAGCGGCCTCTTGGCCAGTCTGCCGACCACGCTTTACGGTCAATTGGAGTCGGTCGACGAAGCGATCAAGGCGTCGCAGACGACCGGCCGCCCGATCTTCGCCATGGCCGGAAACAAGACGTGACCGCCGTGTGTGGCGCTGCTGGCTCGACTGCAAACCGACCAGTCGCTGGCTCGCTACGCGGGATGGTTCATTCCGCTGAAGATCGAAACCAATGGCCCGGAATGGGGCAAATGGGCTTCCCAGTATCAGCACGAGGGAAACGCCATCCCCATCGTCTTCGTCGTGCGCGCTGACGGCCAGCAACTGTTCGGCAAAAGCGGCAGCATGCCAGGACCGGAACTGCCGCTGATGATCGAACAGGTCTTGGGCCAAGCCGGAACTATTTACAGCGATGCGCAGTTGCAGATCCTGAACAGCTCGCTGGGCAAGGCCAAGGAGCTTTTCGCGGCAGGCGACACCGCGGGCACGGTGCGAGAACTCAGCAAGGTCGGGAAACTCGGAGCCCTGGGAGGCCTTGGCAGCTACGCTCAAGCTGCAATCGAAGCTGACGACCTGGCCAAGAAGCTCGTCGAACAAGGCGGTGCCGCGCTGAAGGCGGCCAACGACCAGTTGGCGCAAGAGACCACGCGGTTGGAAGGAGCCTTGGCCTTGTCAGAAGCCAAACGCATCTACGGCGCGTTGCCGCCGCTCAGAAACGACTTCGCCGCTGCGGCCAGCGCCGCCCGGAAGGACCCCCACATCCGCGAATTGCTCCGGCTTGCCGAGCAATTGGACGAAGCCCGCGAACAACTCAAGAAGCCCGCGGGCCAGCGCCGCGCCCTGACGGTACTCAACCGCCTCATCTCCGAGCATCCCGGCACGCCGGCGGCAAAGCTGGCCGCGGACTGGCTGCGAGCGCAGAACCTCACCGCGCCCACGGTCGAGCCAGCCAAGACTCTGCACGTCTGGACCAGCGACCAAGGAACGACCCTCGAAGCCGCTCTGGTGGATTTCGGCTACGGGCAGCCGGAAACCAAAAAAGAACCCTACGTCATCCTCGAAAAACGGGATGGACAACGCGTCCAGGTCCCTTTGGACCGTTTGGCGGCCAAGTCGCAAGAGGAGGCGATAGAAAACGTCAGGCGATTGCGCGCCGCGGGCGGGCCGAAGTAGCTGCGGCAGACGGTCTTTCACGCGAATCGTCTAAGTTGTTATCTGGAAACATAATGCGACGTTGCAGGTAACGGTTTCTGTGAAGTGCAACCGCTGGCCGAGCGCGAGGTCCCGGACGGTTTTTACCTCAATAAGAGGGGTGCAGAGCGAGCTTGGCTGCCCGCTGTTATAGGCTCTTGGCTCAGCAGCCATTTACAAAGCTGGGTTTTTTAGCATAATTTTCGGGTTTCGACCCATGCAGCGCTGGAGTTCTGCGCCGATGTGTCGATGATCGCCAGTTGGGAAAGGTTGTGCGGGGGCCGACAAACCGCGACGAAACTATGTTTGAAGCACTCCAAGACGGACTGAAGGGGGCCTTTAAAAGCTTGCGTGGCAAGGGCAAGCTGACCGAGGCCAACATGCGCGACGGCCTGCGCATGGTCGAGCAGTCGCTCTTGGAGGCGGATGTCAGCTATTCGGTCGTGAAGGACTTCATGGCCGGCGTTTCACAGCGAGCCTTGGGCGAAAAAGTGCTCTTGGCTTTGGACCCCAGCCAGCAAGTCGTCGGCATTGTCCACGAGGAATTGATCCGCCTGCTCGGACCGGTTGATTCCTCGTTGCACCTAAAAAAGGATACGAACATCCTGATGCTCTGTGGCTTGCAGGGCTCCGGGAAGACCACGACCTGCGGCAAGCTGGCGCGACTGCTGCTGGACAATCAGGTCAAGCCGATGTTGGTGGCGGCGGATCTGCAGCGTCCAGCGGCCATTGACCAGTTGCACGTGATCGGCGAGCAACTGGGTGTGCCGGTTTACTCCGAGAAAGGGGCGCAGGATCCGGTCAAAGTCTGTCAGGATGCCGTCCGCCGCGCCCGCGAGGAAGGCGTCCATGTCGTCGTCTTGGATACCGCGGGGCGACTGGCCATTGACCAGGAGCTGATGCAACAGCTGCAGCGGATCGACATGCGGGTCCAGCCGGATCAGGTTTATCTGGTGGTGGACGGCATGACAGGACAGGACGCCGTCAACAGTGCCAAAGCGTTCAACGACGCGTTGGAACTGGACGGTGTCATCCTGACCAAGTTGGACGGCGACGCCCGCGGCGGGGCGTTGCTGTCCGTCAAGCAGGTCACCGGGGTGCCGATCAAGTTTGTCGGCACCGGCGAACACCTGGACGCCCTGGAACCGTTCCGGCCGGATGGCATGGCCAGCCGAATCCTGGGCATGGGCGACATGCTGGCGCTGGTCGGCGAGGTCCGCAAAGTCGTCGACATGGAAGAGCAGGCGGCCCTGGAAGCCAAGATGCGGGCCGGCGAGTTCACGCTGGACGATTTCAAGCTGCAACTCGAAAAGATGGCCAAGCCCGGCCTGGTCCAAAAGATGATGGGCCTGATGCCGGGCATGGGTGAGTTGCGGAAGATGATCGAGGGCGAGGACACCGAGGGCGGGATCAGGCAGACGGTGGGGATCATCGATTCCATGACCCGCGAGGAGCGGCGGAATCCGAAGGCGATCGACCCCAGCCGCCGCAATCGTATCGCTCGCGGGGCCGGCGTCGAGCCGCAGGACGTGAACCAACTCGTGCGGCAATACGAGATGATGTCGCCGCTGATGAAGGCCCTGGCGGGCAAGGGCCTTGGCGACCGGATGGCGGCCATCCGTGACCTGCAGAACTCCGGGCTTTTGGACCCCGGCAGCCGAGGTCCCAAGATCAAGAAGGGCACCGGCAAGCGGCTGACGTCCAAAGAAAAGACGCAGTTGAAAAAGCAACGGGAAAAGGAACTCCGCCGCAAAAAGCGGGCGGGCAAGGGCAAATAGTGACTGTTTTCTACGCAACAGGAGTGAAGGTAAGTGGCAGTAAGAATTCGCATGAAGAAGATGGGACGAAAGCACCGGCCCTTCTATCGCATCTGTGCGATTGACGGGCGGGCGCCCCGCGACGGCAGGGTGATCGAAGAACTGGGGCACTATGACCCGCTGGTCAAGGAAACCGACGCACGCGCGATCCTGGACGGCGAGCGGATCAGTTATTGGCTCAGCGTCGGCGCCCTGCCCTCCGACAAGGTGCGCGTGCTGATTAAAAAGTACGGCACCGACGGGACGCATTTGGAGCAGCAGAAGGCGGCGTTGGAACGTGTCAAGTTGAGCAAGCCCATGGCGCCCCCGCCGCGTGTCGTGCCGCGGCCCAAGCCGGAAGAGCCGGCAGCGCCGGAAGCAACCCCTGCGGAGGCTTCTGCGGAACCATCGGCCGAGGCCGCTCCAGAGGCGACGGAAGGGTAGCGACGGTGCTGGCGACCGCCGGTTTCCGGGCGTGTGGGTTGGCCGTCCGTCCAGCGAATGGGCGGAAGGCCCGGTTTCAGGTCTGGGAGAGCGATGTCGGAAAGCCGCCGCTTGACGGCCGAGAAAGACGGAGACCGAGGGATGCGTTTCGACGTATTGACCTTGTTTCCGGAGATCTTTCCCGGCTACCTGGGCCAAAGCCTGCTCCACAAGGCCATCCAGCGGGGTCTGGTGGAAGTCGTCATCCACGACATTCGCCGTTGGTCGACGGACAAGCACCACAAAGTCGACGACCGGCCGTTTGGCGGGGGACCCGGCATGATCCTGCGGGTCGAACCGGTAGTGGAATGCGTCGAGACCGTCCAGACGCTCTCTGCGCCGCGGGGGCACGTTGTGTTGCTCTCGCCGCAGGGACGCCGGCTGAATCAGACGGTCGTGGAGGAATTGGCCGCCCGACAGCGGTTGATCCTGTTATGTGGACGGTATGAGGGATTCGACCAGCGGGTCGTCGAGATCCTTCAACCGGACGAGATTTCCGTTGGCGATTACGTGCTGAACGGCGGAGAAGTTGCCGCGATGGTGATTATCGACGCCGTGGTGCGGTTGGTGCCAGGAGTGCTAGGCCATCAAGACAGCAATGTGGACGACTCGTTCTCGCGAGGCAACCGGTTGCTGGAATTTGCGCAATACACGCGGCCGCGGGTGTATCGCGGCCACCATGTTCCCGACGTGCTGTTGACGGGCCACCACGCGGAGATCGCCCAGTGGCGGCGGGAACAAAGTTACGAGAGAACCAAGAAGCGGCGTGCGGACCTGCTGGACGAACCAACGGCCCCCGACGCCTAAGAGCCCGGAGAAAGGACGAGTCATGAGCCAGGAAGTCATCAAGTTGGTTGAGCAGGAGCATGTGAAGAAGGACGTGCCTGTCTTTGAGATCGGCGACACGGTGGACGTCCACACCAAGATCCTCGAAGGGAACAAGGAACGCATCCAGATCTTCACCGGCACGGTGATCGCCCGCAACGGCGGCGGCGCCCGCGAGATGTTCACCGTGCGTCGCATCGTGGCTGGCGAAGGCGTGGAGCGGAAGTTTCCTCTGCACTCGCCGCGGATCGACAAGATCGAGGTCAAACGTTCCGGCGTCGTCCGCCGCGCCAAGCTGTATTTCCTGCGTGACCGCGTCGGCAAGGCGGTGCGACTGCGGGAACGCCGCCGGGCGGTCGAGACGCCGTCCGGAAGCGAACCGGCCGCGACGGAAGAGTGAGCCGCTGGGAAGCCTTGCGGCGCGACGGCTGGGGTGCCGACCGAATTCCGTTCCGCGCGGAAGGAAGCGGCGGCGCCGCTCAGGCCGCGCGGCGGGGCGTGCCCGGCGGAAACGCATACAGCCGCGCGTTGCCTGCCTTGTCAACCTCCTGGGCCAGGTTCATCTTTCGCAGGCAGTACGCAATCCGTTGCGCGAACCAGCGTGAAATGCCGCACTGGGCGGCGAGATGGCCGGTGTGGAACGGCGTCGGCAACCCGGTCGGCAACAGTTGGATCAAGTCATCGCCCGACCGGAAGCGATGCACGCGGTGCACCCGCAGCAACTTCTGGTCTTGAATCTGGTGGTCCTTGGCGCGCCAACGCCGGCGTCTGCCGTGTCCGGGATAACGCCACTCTTCGATTTCCACCAGCGGGACTTCCAACGCCAGACGGGCGTGGGGGAACACGCGCGTGAAGTAGACCAGTTCGTGGAAGATGTCCAGCACGGTTCCCTGTTTGGGACTCCGCCGCCGGCCCAGCACTCGCCCGTCCAAGGCGTCTTGGCGAACGATCCACTTGCAACTGACAATCGGCTTGACCACCAGCACGCGGTGTGTCTTCAGCAGCTTGGCCACTTTGTCGCGAATCGCTGCCAGCGAACCGTGCTGGATCTCGACCAACTCGCCGCCGCAGACGACGTCGATCCGGAATCTTCCCAGCGGCGCCTCCAGCTGGGCATCTCCATCGGCGTAGATTTCCTTCAATTGGCGATGGAGCGTCGTTTCCATGACTATTGCGACGGCAACCGCTGAAAGACAATGCTGGTGACGAGACCTCCGCTCCCGGAAGTATCGCCACTGCCGTCGAATCGTGTCCAGAGCAAAACGGACAAAAGCCGGCGCCTCAACACCACGCGCCCGTGTTCGCCGACGCCTTGGGGCGGCGGGCGAATTTGCGGTCCCGGAGGCAGACGTCGTGACAACAGGGGGTGTGGTTAGCCGACGCCCGCGAAGGGATCAGCCACGGGCTTCCAAACGGGTGCGACGGGCGCGCCGTTCTGCGCGCAGCCGCGAGCGACGCTTGATCTCGCTGGGCTTCTCGTAGTATTCTCGACGTCGCATTTCCTTCTTAATGCCGCTTCGTTCCACCAATTTGCGGAAGCGGCGAACGGCCTCCTGAATGGATTCCTTGTCACGAACCATCAACTTGACCATTAGTCCTCCTCAACAAAACGATCGCAACACAACACGGGAAACCGGTGCAACGGACGAATCGCTAATGTCGTAAGTCAAATAAGATACACAAGATTCGCCCCGGTTGTCCAGGGTCCCACCCTCACAAAAAAATCCGCCATGCCTCTGGCGGCTAATTGGCTTTCATGGCAAGATTGTGCCCGGGGCGGAGCGCCGCAGCACGCTCGGCAAGCACCGTTCGAGAAACAACGGCTCGTTTTCTCCGGGACGCAAGCTTCCAGCCTGCCGGAAATCGGGGCCTGGCAAGCCAGACGCTTATGCCACTTGTTCCTCGAGCGTTGCGGAGCCTTTCTCCAAGGCTAAGTCGTCAAGAATCGGTGAAAAATCAATGACACGGACTGTCGCTATCGTTTTGGCTGCCGGCAAGGGCGTGCGGATGCAATCGGAGCGTCCCAAGGTGTTGTGCGAGGCGCTGGGGCGACCCTTGGTCGACTATGTCCTGGACGCTATTTTTGAAGCCGGCATCGAACGGGCCCTGCTCGTGGTGGGGTTCCGCTCCGAATTGGTGCGGCAGACGCTTGCGGGGAGGAAGAACGTCGAATTCGTTGAACAATCCGCGCAGCGAGGCACCGGCCACGCGGTGATGATGTGCCGCGATCAACTGGCTGGCCATGATGGTCCCGTGCTGGTGCTGGCTGGCGATTCGCCACTGGTCCAAAGTCGCTCCCTCAAAAGGCTTTTGGACGAATATCAGAGCCGCCGTCCGGCCTGCATTTTGGGCACGCTGCACAAACCGAATCCAGCCGGGTTGGGACGCATCTTGCGCGATGACTTCGGCGGTTTTTTGGGGATTGTGGAAGAGAAGGATGCCAGTCCGGAGCAGCGGCTGATCACCGAGGTGAACATGAGCACCTACGTGTTCGACGGCCGCGAGTTGCTTTACGCCCTGGGCCAGTTGAGGGACGGCAACCGCCAGAGGGAGTTCTATTTAACGGACTGTCCTGGTATCCTCCGAGCAGAAGCCAAGGACGTTCTTGCCTTGCCGGTGTTGCAGCCTTGCGAGGCGCTGAGTGTAAATACGTCCGAGGAATTGCGAATCGTCGAAGTCGAAATGCGAAAGCTGGGATATCCATGCATGAACTGAAGATCTTTAGCGGACGAGCCAATCCCAATCTCGCCAAGGGAATTTGCGAGCATTTGAACATTCCCTTGGGCCGGATCACCCTGACGAGCTTTCCGGACACAGAAACGTCCTGCAAGATCGACGAGGACGTCCGCGGCCGCGATGTTTTTCTGGTCCAGCCGACCTGCCAGCCGGTCAACGACAATCTGATCGAGTTATTGATCATGATTGACAGCTGCAAGCGTGCCAGCGCGGCGCGGGTGACCGCCGTAATCCCTTATTTCGGCTACGCCCGGCAGGACCGCAAGGACGAAGGCCGCGTGCCGATTACTGCCAAGTTGGTGGCGAACTTGATCGAAGGAGCCGGGGCCGACCGCGTGTTGACCATGGACCTGCACGCAGCACAGATTCAAGGTTTCTTCGATGTCCCGGTGGACCATCTGAACGCAGCCCCCGTGCTGGATCGATACTTTAGCGAGATGCAGCTGGGGCAAGACGAAATCGTCGTCGTCAGCCCGGACGAGGGCAGCATCAAGCGGGCCATCAGCCACTCGAAGCATCTGGGCGGCACGGTAGCGATCATCGACAAACGACGTTCCAGCGCGACCGAAACCAAGCAGGAGAACATTATCGGGGGACCGATCGCGGGCCGGGTAGCCCTGATTTTTGACGACCTGATCAGTACGGCGGGGTCGATTTGCGGTGCCGCACGGCTAGTTCGCGCCGCCGGGGCCCGAGAGATTTTTGTCGCCGCCTCGCACGGGATCTTCTGTGGCGATGCGATCCAGAAGATCCAGGCCTCGCCGATTTCCACCGTCTTAGTAAGCGATAGCATTCCCCTGAATAAGCAGAATCTGGGGGACAGGATCAAGGTCATCTCGGTCGCGCCCTTGTTGGCCGAGGCGATCAAACGAATTCACCAGAATCAGTCGATCAGTGCGATGTTCAAGGAAAAACAGCCGGGCTAGCACGTCATTGCTGCGCGGTTCGTCGACAGGGCGGAACGCTAAGCCGTTCCGTGCTGGGGATTTAGCAGCGGCGGGCCGCGGGATTCGACGGGCCGGGCAGGTCCTCCGCTGCAACTTGTCGCTCTTGCCCCAACCGCAAATTCGGTCTAACATCTCTAGCAGCCTGTGGAAAAAAGAGGGACAGGCACCTCGCGGTGGCCGTTCTTCCTTGGGTTTCTCCAGCACAGCTCGGAGCCAGTTCCCTTGGTTCACCGGACTGCCAGGCTGCTCGACTTTGACGACTTGGGGACGGTCGGGCTTGTCGCCGTCATTTCGAAGGGGTTTACCAGCTGATGTCCATGAAATTTTCCGCTTGGTGGTGTCCGCGACCTGCAATTCTGACTTTGGTATCCGGATTAGGCTTGTCGCTGGTTCTCTCGTCTGCCTCGTCAGCCGACTTGGTCAAGCCGCGTCCTAATGATCGCCATGTCACCAGCGTCGTGACGACGCTGATTCGCCGCGAGCATCTGTCCAAGCATCCGCTGGACAATGAAATCTCGGAGCGTGGCCTGAAGGCCTTTCTCGAATCGCTGGATCCGATGAAGATGTACTTCATGAAGTCCGACGCCGACGAATTCATGAAGCGGCAGGACGACCTGGACGACATGCTGATGGACAAGGACATCAGCTTCGCGTATGCGGTCTTCGAGCGTTTCCTGGCTCGCGTGGACGAGCGGGTCAAGTTGGTCAATGAGTTGCTGGCCCAAGAGTTTGACTTTGCCGCGGACGAATCCCTCCTCACCGATCCGCAGCAGATTCCGTACGCTGGCGACGTTCGGGAGATCGGGGATCGCTGGCGCCGCCGCATCAAGTACGATCTGTTGGTCTTGAAGGGCGACAAGACGGAAGGGGATGAGGCCCGAGAGAAGCTGCGCCGCCGGTACCAGAGTTTCGCCAAGCGGATGCACCAGACTGACGCGGACGAACTGTTGGAGATGTTTCTCACCTCGATCACCACCAGCTACGATCCGCACACGTCGTACATGTCGCCCAGTTCCGTGGAGAACTTCCGCATTCTGATGCGGCTGAACCTGGAGGGCATCGGAGCGGCGCTGCAGATGGTCGACGGCTATACCGTTGTCTCCAAGATCATCCCCGGCGGCGCTGCCGACAAGCAGGGCAAGCTGAAGCCCGAGGACCGGATCGTCAGCGTCAGCAATGACAAGGGCGAGATGGTCGATGTCATCGACATGAAGTTGAACGACGTGGTGGGCATGATTCGCGGCAAAGCGGGCACGGTCGTGACACTGGGCGTAATCCCTGCCGACAGCAACGAGAAGAGGGTCTACAGCATCACGCGGGCCACGATCGAGTTGAAGGACAGCGAAGCCCGGCAGGAGATCATCCGGGAGGGCACGAAGGCCGATGGAACACCCCTGCAAATCGGAGTCATCGACCTGCCCAGTTTCTACATGGACATGGAGGGCGCGCGAAACGGCAACGACGTCTACAAGAGCACCACGCGCGACGTGCGCAAGATCTTGGACGAGTTCACGGCCAAAGGCGTCGATGTCGTGGTGCTGGATCTGCGCCGCAATGGCGGTGGCAGCCTGCCCGAAGCCATCAACCTGACGGGCCTGTTCATCGACCAGGGCCCGGTGGTGCAGGTCAAGGACTCGGGCGGTGACGTGCAGATCCTGCCTGACGATGATCCGGGCGCGGCCTGGAAGGGTCCGCTGGTAGTCTTGACTAGCAAGTTCAGCGCCAGCGCAAGCGAGATTCTGGCCGGCGCCATTCAGGATTATCGCCGGGGCATTATCGTCGGCGACTCGTCGACCCACGGCAAGGGAACCGTGCAAAGCCTGATGGAGTTGGGTCAGCAACTGTTCCGCATTCCCAACCCGCCCAATCTCGGCGCCCTGAAGCTCACCATGCAGCAGTTCTATCGTCCCAATGGGGACAGCACGCAGAAACGCGGCGTGTTGGCCGACATCCGCCTGCCGTCCATCAGCGATCACATGGACGTCAGTGAAGGGGACTTGGACTACGCCCTGGAATTCGACCAGGTAAGGCCTGCGCGATACGCAGCCTACAACCTGGTCGACCCGAAGATCACTCAGTCGCTCGGGGCGGCTTCCCAGAACCGTATCTTGCAGTCCGAGGATTTCCGGAAACTGCTCCGCCGCATCGATCGCTACAAGGAGCAGAAGGCCAAGAAACGCGTCACGCTGAATGAACGGGATTTCTTCGCCGAACGGGCTGAACTCGACGCCGAAAAGGAGGACGAGAAGCAGTTGGAGGATCAGGCCATTCCGAGCGAGGAAGTGGTCAAACGCGATTATTACATGAACGAGGTCCTAGCGATCGCGGCCGACTACGCCCGGTTGCTGGAACATAACCGGATCGCCTGGTCGCGCTAACCGCCTGCGAAAAGAAGCAACCGGGCTCCGCGATGTGTTGGAGCAACTCCAGGAACAGCACGCGGCGGAGCGGGACGCCTGACAAGCCCGGCCTTGGGAACAGGTCGGGTCTGCTCCGCCGAGGCGTTTTTTCGCGGCCAGACGACCCGTCACACAAACCGGCGGGCCTGATCGGCAACCGGCGGGCCTGATCGGCAACCGGCGGGCAGACCGCGGGCTTCATACGTCCGGCCGTTGCTCTCGCCGCGATGCGAATTCTGGATTGCCAACTCATACAACCGCTGGCCCCAAGCCGTGGGGTAACTGCCCGTGATGCACGCCTGGCACAGTTGATCGCCCTGGAACCCGATCGCCCGCGCGATCGCCTCGACCGGCAAATACCGGAGGGAATCCGCCCCCAAGTCGGCGGCCATCCGCTGCAGCACATCCTCCGACAAGTGGCCCTCGTTCACGTACTTGGGCGCAAACAATTCGCCGATGGTCGACATGTCGATTCCGTAAAAACACGGGGCGATGATCGGCGGGCAAGCGACGCGGACATGGATTTCGCGAGCACCGCCGACAGTGCGGATGCGGTCTAGCAGCACGCGCATGGTTGTCGAACGGACGATGGAGTCTTCGACCAGGAACACCCGCCGGCCGTGCAGGACTTCGCGGAGAGGCGTGTACTTCGTCTCCGCCTTCTTTCGGCGTCCCTGGCCGCCCTCAATAAACGTACGGCCGGCATAACGATTGCGAATCAAGCCTTCCATCGCTTGGACGCCGAGTTCGAACGCCATCGAGTCGGCCGCCGCTTTGCTCGTGTCGGGAACCGGAACCACGATGGTTTCCTTATCCAGTGGCACGTTGCCGTGCTTTAATTCCAGCCGCGCCAGTTCCGCGCCCAAGGCGGTGCGTGAGACGTACACGCTGCGGTCATCGAGCGTGCTGGCCACGTTGGCGAAATAAACCCACTCGAAGAAACAGTGGGCCCGCCGGGCGTGGCTGCAGAAGCTTTTGATCGTCAAGCGGCCGTCGGCGGTAATTGTGATCGCCTGGCCGGGCAGCAGCGACTGGATGCTTTCGGGCTGAAAGCCCAGGTTCAACAAAGCCACGCTTTCGCTGGCGGCGGCGAACAGGGGTCCCTCTTTCGCATAGACCAGCGGCTTGATGCCGAGCGGATCGCGGGCCAGCAGCATGTCGCCTTGAGCGTTCAGAAAGGCCAGGCTGTAAGCCCCGTCCAGACGGCAGCTGACGTTCTGCATCAGTTCCGACAGCGACGGCCGAAGATCGCCTGACAACTCGCGGCTTAGTTCGTGCATCAGGATTTCGGTGTCGGTCTCGCGGGCCAGGTGGTGATCTGTGTCGCTGAGCAGACGTTCCCGCAGGTCCTGATAATTGGCCAGTTGCCCGTTGAACGCAAAACTAAACCACTTGTACTTGATCAGGTGGTGCCGCTCGAACGGCTGCGCGTAACTCCGGTCGTCCGCGCCGCAGGTCGCATAACGCACGTGTCCGATCGCGGCGCGGCCCGCATATTCCCGCATCACGGTTTCGCAGTCCGTACGGTGCGCCAGTCGGAACACCTCGGTGACCGAGCCCACATCCTTGTACGTGTCGATCAGCTGGTCCCGATGCGGGTTGTAGGTGGTCATTCCGGCTGCCAATTGACCGCGATTCTGGATATCCAGCAACATCCGCGGAACCAGACGCGAAACCTGCTCGGGCCCCTGTTCCGGACACAGCGGGCTGATCTCCTCGCCAGGCAGGTGGTAAATGGCGACGATCCCGCATTCGTGGTGCAACTCGCTCATCGAGAACGGTGACTCCCTGTGGATCAACCTGGAGGAGGGCGACGGCCTGTCGCGCGGCGCGGCACGGTCCGACCTGTTTCGTGGGGGCCGGGACACCGACTGTCCGCCTTTGGCTCCGCCGAAACCGGGGCCATTGTATGGCCCGCGCGTGCTCTTCACAACACAGCCGGGAACCCACTTGGGAAACACGCCGCAGAAGTGCAAGGCGGGCAACTGCTTGGAGCGACAAGGCCGTCCGTTGCTGTGCCGGCTGGCCAGGGTGGGGGAACGCGGGAATAATAAAGGCGAGTGAGCAGCCCGCGGCGAGTTCTCGTCCGGGCGCTTCGCTCGCCCGACACGATCCTGCGGTTGTTTCCATTCCTTCGGACGGAGGCTCGTCCGTGCAACACGCCTATCGTCTTGCCGCTGATGCCGTGTTGGCATTCCATGTTTCCTACGTGGCCTTTGTGATTTTGGGCTTCTTGCTCACCGTAACCGGCATCCTGGCCCGCTGGCAATGGATCAGGAATTTCTGGTTCCGCAGTCTGCATTTGGGGGCGATTCTGCTGGTCGTGGCCGAGTCGCTGCTGGGCGTCATCTGCCCGTTGACCACCTGGGAAAGCAAACTGCGTACGCTGGCTGGCCAGGCCGCCTACCGCGGCGATTTCATCGCTCAGTGGCTGCACGACCTGCTGTTCATCGATGCCAAACCTTGGGTTTTCACGGTGTGCTATACCTTGTTCGGATTGGCGGTTTTGGCGACCTTTGTGCTGGCGCCGCCGCGCCGGCCGAAATCCGCATCCGCGGCAAGATAGGGCGGGACGTGCCCGACGCAGTTCTGGAGCCCCGTCAAGATGGGCAGTTTTGTCATGCCGCGTTGGTTGACGAAGGCCACGCCTCATGGTACTGTCTTAACGTTCTTTTACTGCTTCTCCCCCGACTGCCTCGAACGATTGCGGAGTCAGGAAGACCTTGACGCAAGCTGCCCCCACCCCATTGGCCACGCGATTCGAAGACCTCGGCCTCTCACCAGTCATGCTGGATTCCCTGAGGCAGGCGCGTTACGACGCGCCGACCCCCATCCAGGCTGGCTTCATTCCTTTGGCCTTGAAAGGCCTTGACGTCAGCGGGCAGGCGCGGACTGGCACGGGCAAGACCGCAGCCTTTTTGATTCCGATTTTGGAGCGGCTGAAGCCCAGCCGCGAAGTGGCGGGACCGCAGGCGCTGATCCTGACCCCGACCCGAGAACTGGCGGTCCAGGTTCGCGACGAGGCCGACAAGTTGACGTATGGCCGCAAGGTGCATTGCGTCGCCGTGTACGGCGGCAAACCGATCCGGGGCCAGATCGAAAAGCTGGAGCGCGGCGCTCAGATTATTGTCGGCACGCCGGGCCGCGTGCTGGATCACATGTCGCGAGGCACGCTCAAATGGGACGACTTGTGGTGTGTGGTGCTGGATGAGGCCGACCGCATGTTGGACATCGGCTTCCGTCCGGACATCGAGAAGATCCTCCGCCGCTGTCCCCAGGAGCGGCAGACGTTTTTGCTGAGCGCCACCGTGCCGTCCGCCATCCTGCACTTGGCCCGCCGCTATATGCGCGATCCCCAGTCGCTGGACTTCTCGCCGCAGAATCTGGCGGTCGAGACGATTGATCAGTACTACTTCACGGTCGAGCACGACCGGAAGTTTGAATTGCTGGTGCGGCTCTTGATTCGCGAAAAGCCGCGGCAGGCGATCGTCTTTTGCCGCACCAAGCGGGGCACGGAGCGGCTGTATCAGCGGCTGAGCAAGCTGACGACCAAAGTGGAGTGCATTCACGGCGACATGCAACAATCGTCGCGTGACCGAGTCATGGGCTTGCTCCGCGGCGGCAAGTTGCGGTTGTTAATCGCCACCGACGTCGTGGGGCGCGGCATCGACGTGACCGGCATTTCGCACATCATCAACTTCGACATCCCCCAGTTCTGCGACGACTACGTCCACCGGGTCGGCCGCACCGGCCGCATGGGCCGCGAGGGCGTGGCCTATACGTTTGTCGAACCGGACCAGGGTTTCGAGTTGACACGGATCGAACAACGGATCAACCAGTTGTTGAAACGCGACGAGATCCGCGGCTTGGAAGCGACCTCGCCGCAAGTCAAAGAAGCGCCGGAGGACGAGAAGCCGGTCGAAGCCGAGAAACGCAAGCCGCCACCGTTCGGCCCGCGCCGGCCCCGCGTCCGCCGCGGACTGTAGCGGTGCGCATCTCATGCCCGACACGCGTCGACATCGTGGACCGCATCCGGAGGACGTCGGGTTGTTTGCGCCCTCCGCCTGGCCGGCGCTGCAGGCCGCCGTAGCCGACTTGTCCTGGCTCCTCTCCCGCGGCTACGCGGAGCACTCGGCACTGAAACTGGTCGGCGACCGTCTTCAGTTGACCGCACGACAGCGGATGGCCGTCATGCGCTCGACCTGTTCGGATCAGGCCCGGCAGTGCCGCGACCAGACCCGCGTGCCGACGGAGCGGCTGGCCGGTGAGCGTCTGGACATCGATGGTTTCAACGTGCTGACGACCGTCGAAGCCGCCTTGGCTGGCGGCGTGATCCTGGCTGGCCGGGACGGCTGTTATCGCGATCTGGCCAGCATGCACGGCAGTTATCGCAACGTGGACGAGACCGAACCGGCCTTGAGCTTGATCGGCGAGGCCCTGAACGGATTCCGCCCCGCCCAGTGCTGCTGGTATCTGGACCGTCCGGTGTCCAACAGCGGCCGCTTGCGAACGCGGCTCCAGCGGCTGGCTGCTGAGCGGGGTTGGCCCTGGCAGGTCGAACTGGCCTCCGACGTCGACTCGGTTCTATCCGCTTCCCCGCACATTATCGCCACCGCCGATTCGGTGATTCTGGACCGCTGTCGGCGCTGGTTCAATCTGGCCCGTGAAGTTGTCTCGCGCCGCCTGCCGCTGACGGCCGTTGTCGGCCTTGATCCGCAAGGAAGCGGCGGATGCCCCGAAGCGGGCTGAGCGTTCTTCTGGTTCGCGCAAGCCCTCATCGACTTGTCGGGCGGACTGTGGCAAAATGACGTGTGCGGTCAACGCGCGATGCGGCTCCACAGACACTTGAGAAACCGAATCGGCAAACCATGACGGCAGCCTACCTCATCGTGGAAAACGGTCCGCTGGCGGGCAAACGTGTCGAACTGACGGAGCGCACGATCCGGCTCGGCAGCAGGGACGCCGATTTCGTTGTCGACGACAGGCACGTCAGCCGGCGGCATGCGGAGATCACTTGGGAAGGCGGCGACCACTATGTCGCCGACTTGGGCAGCAGGAACGGCACCCTGCTGAACGGCCGCAAACTGCAAGCCGGCCAGGCGATCCGGCTGTGCGATGGCGATCGCATCACCCTCGCCAGGGTCCGCGATCTCCGCTTTCACAGTTCCGCCAGCGATTCTCCGTCGCCCGTCCCGATCCTGGTCGACGAGGCCGCGGAGGCCAAGTCCAGTTCGACGGTCCAATCCAAGGTGGAGGTGAATTTCAATTCGGCGGCGATGTCCGCGGCAGTGGGTGCCGAGGTCAAACTGCGAGTCCTGTTCGACATCACGCGGGAATTGGGCCGGACGCTGACCCTGGACACGGTCCTGCCCAAGGTGCTCGAAGGGCTGTTCAAGGTCTTTCCCCAGGCAGACCGCGGCTTTGTCGTCCTGGCCGACGAACGCGGCGGCCTGGTTCCACGCTGGACCAGGGCCCGCAACCCCGGCGAGGACTCCATTCGCATCAGCCAGACGATCGTCCGCCGCGTGCTCGAGTCCAAGCATGCGGAACTCTTGAAAGATTTTCCCCGCGACGCCTCGGACAGCCTCCGCGGCATTCGCGCCGCCGTCTGCGCGCCGCTGTTGGATTCAGGCGGCGACGCAATCGGCGTCATTCAACTGGACACGCTCAATCAGCGAAAGACCTTTCTGCAGGAAGACTTGGAACTGCTCGCCTGCGTCGCGATCCAGGCCGGCATGACCATCGAGAACGCCCAGTTTCACGAATGGGCGATGCGGCGCAAGGAACTCGAACTCGACTTGGAACTGGCCAACGAGGTGCAGCAGGCGTTTCTGCCCAAGTCGCCGCCGAGCATCGCCGGCTACGACTTCTACGCCTACTATCGCCCCGCGGTCCTGGTGGGCGGCGACTACTACGACTATGTCGAACTCCCCGACGGCCGCACCGCCATCATCGTCGCGGACGTGGCCGGCAAACGCCTCGCGGCGGCGATGGTGATGGCCCGGGTTTCGGCCGAAGCCAAGTTCTGTCTGGCGGCTGAGGGCCGGCCCGGCGCCGCCCTGAACAAGCTGAACGACCGCTTGTGCGGGCTGGAGGTCGACCGCTTCGTCACCATGGTGCTGCTGGTCCTCGATCCCCGCACACACCGCGTCACGATCGTCAACGCGGGACACATGCCGCCGCTGTGGCGGCGGTTCGACGGGAGCGTGGAGAAACTCGGCGCGGCCCTGTCCGGCATCGCCTTGGGGATCATCCCACAGCAGCAATACCGGGAAACCACCATCACGCTCGCGCCCGGAGAATCGCTCACGCTGTACACCGACGGAGTCACAGACGCCAGGGACGCCGATGGCCGGGACTACCAATCGCATCGCGTCCTCGGCCACGTGCAAGCGGGCGGTGGAGTCCAGGATTTGGGGCAAGCCATCATCGACGACGTGGACCACTTCATGGGCGACCACCCGCAAGCGGACGACATCTGTCTGGTTTGCCTGGGTAGACGGGTTCCGTGGAAAGAGATCTGAGCGAGTGTTGTTCAGCAGGGAAGGAATCGTTGCATGTCGAAGAAAAAACGTCCGCCGGACGAACCATCGGGCCGCCGAGGTGGGAAACGCCCCGTTCGAGGCTCTGCTCCTGGGCAAGGACTGCCGTTGCCGCACCCCTTCGCGATGGAAGGGTTGTTGCGCGATGCCTTGCGCCAGTCGGGCATGCTGGAGGAGGCGGGGGCGCCGGCGGCGGAAGCATGGCGCCTCGTCGAGCAGGCGTATTGCGCACAGGACAGAAAGAGGCAGCGGCAACTCGCCCAGCACGCCCTGGAGATCGATCCGGACTGCGCTGAGGCCTACGTGTGCCTGGCGGAAACGGCGTCTCGGGCCGAAGAGGCACTGTCGGCATGGGAACAAGGCGTCGCCGTCGCGACACGAGCGCTGGGCGGTGCGGAATCCATGGACCGATACGCCGGCCACTTCTGGGGTCGACTGGAGACTCGACCCTACATGCGTGCTCGGTTGGGGCTGGCCCAATGCTTGTGGACCCTTCGCCGCCAGGAGGAAGCGGTCGCTCACTGCCGAGAACTGCTGCGGCTGAATCCGAACGACAATCAGGGCGTACGTTACGTCTTGAGTTCTTACTTGTGCGAGTTGGGGCGAGACGACCAATGGCAGCAGTTGCTGGACGAGTACCCGGACGACGCTTCTGCGGAATGGCACTTCGGTCGAGCGCTGTTGGCCTATCGCCGCCTGGGCGACACGGATGCTTCCCGCGCAGTGCTGCAGGCGGCGCACGCGGCCAACCCCTACGTCGTCGAGTACCTGGTGGGAAATCGGCCGCTGGACACGCAGTCGCCTCCGTATTTCGCGCTGGGAGAAGACAGCGAAGCCTGCAGCTATGTTGGGGCCTTCTTGTCCGGTTGGCGTGGGACTCCCGGAGCGGCCGCTTGGCTGCGGAGAACCCTGCAGACGGCCATGCCTACAAGCCAGCGCGAACCGCCGCGTGCGTCTTGGAGCTTTTTGAAAGGCAGCGTCGGCGACCTGCCGCTGGCCACAGGCGAAGTCTGGCAGGTTGACGTCCGCCGGATGCCGTTGGGATCCGGCGACCGGGATGCGACACCGACACGGATTCTGGCCGTTACGAACGCCGACCAGGGGGAGATCATCCTGCTGCAGCCCTGGGAACCGGAGGCCCCTCCCAAGCCACGCGACATCCTGATCGCGGTCGTGACGGCGATGCGCAACCTCCCGTCAGGCGAGCCGCGCCGTCCGGAAGCAATCCAGGTGCTGCAGAAGACCTATCGCCGGTCGTGGACTCCCAAACTGGCGGAACTCTCTGTGCGATGCGAACTGATCGACGACTGTGAGTTTCTCGACACAATCATGGATCGCCTGGCGGAAAGGGAGGCGTCCTGCCCGTTGTCGGAGCACGAACAGCAGCGCCGGACGGAAAGCGTCGCCGACTTGCCTCAGGAAAGCGACGAAGTGTGGCAGGTCGCCGCGCGAAAGCTGGCCACCTGGATCATTGACCAGGGAGAACCGCAACGCCCCTGGGCGACGCTGGTGGCCAGCCTGGACACCGGGTGTATTCTGGGGCAGAAAGTCAGCCTGGAACCGCCGACTGCCGAGATGCTGTGGGAAACGGTTCTGGCGGCGATGGTCTCGCCGGCCGCCGGACCGCCGCATCTGCCCGGCGCCATCGAGGTGCACTCCGAACCGTGGCGCGACGCCCTGCTGCCGCACCTGACGCCCTTGGGTGTCGCGTGCCAAGCCTGCAGCCAACTCGAACGCATGGACGCGCTCCTGGACGACTTGTCAAACCATTTGAGCAGCGGCCCGCAACTGGCGGCGATGATCGACACGCCAGGCGTCACCCTCCGCCACGTCGGCGGCTTGTTTGCCGCCGCGGCCGAGTTCTATCGTGAGAAGCCCTGGCGGAGCGTGCCGGGCGACGTAGCGATCGAGGTCCGTTGCGACAAGTTCCAAACGTCCCGCTGGCACGCCGTGGTGATGGGCCAATCCGGGATGACGTTCGGACTGGCCATGTACGAGGACTGGGAGGTGCTGCAGGCTCTGCTCCGCGAAGCCCCGGATGCGGACCGCCGCAACTCGGCCTTGTCCCTGATGTACAGCGAGGCCTTCGAAATCGCTGTCCGCGACCTGGACGCGGCCGAGCGCGAAGACTGGGCGGTGGCGAGTCCCGAAGCTTACCCGCTGGTGATGCGAGTCAACCCCGGCATGGCCGTCCGGCCGCCGCTGGCCTGGGAACTGGAACTGCTCGAAGGCTGCCTCCGCGCTGTCCCGCTGTTCCTGAGACAAGCCCAACGGACGCCCGCCCGGTTGACCGTGCCGATTTCGTCCGGCGAACTGACGTTGGATCTGAGACGGACAGATTGACGCCGGCGACGCACGAGAAGCGGCCGCCACCAAAGCGAGTTGGGGCTCCGGCCCGATCGAACCAGAGGCCCAGCCTGACCAAAGGCACGCCCCGCCCGCCCGTCGTACGACCTGAAGACGCTACGGCGATTCGGCCGCCTTGGTCTCCAAACGCGGCAGGGTTTGCTTCAGACGCTGGAAGCCTTGCACGGTCACCTTGGTGCCGCCAACGTCGAGTGTTTCCAGGTTCTTCAGGCCGCTCAGACGCTCCAGGCCGGCGTCGGTGATGGCGGTCTGGCCGATCCAGAGTTCGCGGAGTTGCGACAGTGACGCCAGGTCCGCCAACCCGGCGTCCGTCATCCGGGTGCCCGTCAGGTCGAGGATCTCCAGTTCACGAAATCCGGCGATCGTCTTCAACGCGGCGTCGGTGACGCGGGTATGCTCGGCGATCAGATGAAGCAAATGCCGGGCCGGCCTCAGATGAGCCAGACCCGCGTCCCCCACGTCGGTATAAGCCACGTCGAGCCACTCCAGTTGCGTCAAGCTGGCGGCGTGCTGCAGGCCGTCGTCGGTGATTGCCGTCCGCCCAAGAGACAGGTTTCGCGTCTCTGGCGTCAAGGGCAGGCAAGCCAGATCGTTGTCGGTCACGTTCAGAAACTCCCGGTACTGCCGGTCCAGATCGGCCAGCGGCACCTCGCAAAGCTTCCCCAGCGTATGCGCCTCGTCGCGGCCCTGATAGACGGCTTGCAGATAGTCCGCCAACAACCGCCGGTACCGGCCGCGGTCGTAGTCCATCAGAAACGCGCCCAGTCCGGCGGCCTGGCTGTACAGCAACCGGATGTCCTCGTGTTGCTGAAGCGCCTGGCGTCCCAGGGCGGCGAGTTGTTCCAGGGGCAAATAAAACCCCTGGTTCAATGTCCGATAGCGCGCGTATTGCAGTCGGTTCGCGTCGATGCCGCCAAGCGTCCAGTAGCCGTCTCGCTTTCGCAGGGATTCCATGTACAGCGCGACGCCCTCGACGATCCAGGCGTTGGCCCGCAAGGAGACGCCCGGCGGGACACGTCCCGTTTCGGAAAACAGCTGGTGGGTCACTTCATGAAAGCAGGTGTCGTCGCCGGGTTCGTCGGCAACATAGAAGTAGGCGGTCTTCGCCGTCTCCAGATAAATGCCTACCGAAAGTTCGATCTGCGGCTCCAACCGCTTGAGCTGGGCCAGGTACTTGTCGCGGTTGCGGAACAACACGACGCGATGGCGATTGCTGCTGCGGTCCGCCGGGACCAGACCCTCAAACCGTCGCGCCAGGACGGACGCGCTGCTCCAGTACTCGAAGAACACCTGCCGCCAAACGTCATGCAGTCCCTCGAACTTCTCGGCCAACTGCCGGCCCGCGTCCGGGCTGTGATCGGTGGTGACGCGAAAATGCTCCGATTCGATCGTCCAGTGCCGACCGGCGTCGAAGCCCAACTCCGGATTGGCGACGATCATCTGGCGAGTCCGGATCAACGACCCCGGTTTCCGCCAGCGGCCATTGACCAGCCGATAACCGAGCATTCCGCGAACCCGTTCGTGGTCCGGATCGGCGTACAGCACCTCGTGCAACAACTGAAACGCGCGGCTGGCGCGACCGGCGTCCAGTTCGCTGCGGGCCAGCCGGAACAACGCCTCCGCGTGCTCGCGGCGGTAGACGCTGAACTTGGCGTACCACTGCTGTACGATTTGGGGGGCATCGGCAGGCGGTTTGGCCGGTTCCGTTTCCGGCGGCGAGAAAAGGTACTGGCGCCGCGGGTCGCGCGAAATCACGGCTTGGCGAGTTGCCCTGGCCGCGTCGTCCAGGTTCAATGCGTCGCAGCGGTCGGCTAATCCGGACAGCCGCGCGGCGTAGGCCGCGTCCCATGCGTCGCGGCGCGTCCAGTAATCGTCGCTGCCCGTATCGGCCGCCCCAAGCGGGGCCATGCCCGCGGCGAATACCAGGACAAACGCCAGACTCAGCGCCCCACAGCAGGCCTGTACCGCGCCGCCTTGCTGGCGGACGGCGCGCCGAGCGGACTTGCCGCGAACGGAACGGCGCGGCGGCACGCGGAGGGATGAACGGAGGCTTAAGCGACTTGTCACGACCATCTCTTGGTTGCTGTCCGGGATCGAGGCCCGCCCCAAAACGCGTTCGGATCAGGGCCGGCCTGTTGCCGAGCGCCGTCTCCGAGGACTTTCTCTGGACGGCATCCGGCCGCTCGCCGTTTTGGGCCAGTCGCCGGAGCCGAGACCGGCAGGGCCGGGCAAGCCGATCACGTGCAATCGTCCTCGGCGGCTGACGGAACGGCGCAATCTGAAGCGGCTCCCTTCTTTCACTATGATACGTGACACCCGGAACGACGCCAAGAAGTCCTGATCCCGGCGCTGCCTTCGCGGCGCTGCCTTCGCGACGCTGCAACAACGCCTGAAACACTTGTTCGTATCTTCCCGGCGTCCCTCGTCACGCTCCGGGGCGTCTGTGGAACCAGGCGGACAGTCCGCCGCCGGTCTTGGCCGCCTGTTGTTCGGCGCGGGCGGTCGCGGCTTCCTCCAGGACTTGGCGCACCTGCTGCGGCAAGGCGGCAATCGCATCGGTCACGGCGGCGGCCCGGCTCAGGGACTGCGTGAGGTGTTCGATGTCGGGGCGAGCCGCGGCAAAGTCGCGGATTGCGGCGACGGCGCCTTCCAAGGACTGGAAGGTTTGATCGAGTTGCACCAGCCGCTGGGTGACGGGGTCCAGGCCGTGAGCCAGAAAGCCTGCCAGCTGTTTGGTGGAATCCGCGAAGCCGGCGGCCGCCTGGTGCAGCGCCCGCTGTGACGGGAGCATTTCGCCGGTAAAAGACTGCTGCAGCGCCGCCGACGTGTTGGCCAAGCCGTTGACCGCCGAACGCAGCGTCTCTTGAGCCGCGTGCAGGTCCTCGCTCAGCCTCGCTTGCAGCCGCACCAAGCCGTGGACGACGCCTTCGCCCTCGGCCAGGAAGGCCGTGGACCGCTGCAGTTCGAGCGTGGCGGCGGTCAGTTTCCCGGTCGTGTCCTGATGCGCGTCGGCCGCCGGCACGAATTGATGCTGGACGGCGTCGGAGAACGTCGTGGCCGAATTCGCAAAGGCCGCGATTGCCTGGCCGGCTTCCGGCGCCAGCGAAGCGATCCGTTCGATCGATTCAAGCACCTCCTGGTGCAGGCCGTCGATCCGCTCCAGCAGGCCTTCGGCACGCCCGTTGAACTGCGAGATCGCCGCCAGAAAGGCTTCGTGAGCCGGCAAGACCTGCTTCTGCAGCGAGCGGTTCAGGACCTTGAAGGCATTCGCGTGGGCGTTCACGGTGTCCTGCAGATCGCCGCTGCTGACCCGCAACTGCAGCGTGCTCTCGTTGATTCGAGCCACGGATTCGGCCAGGGTTTCGATCGATGCGTGATGGGTCTTGGCGGCCTCTGCAAATCGCCCCTCGACGGCCGTACGGAACGCTTCTACCGCGCTGTCCATGCCCGTCATGGCCCGTTGCCCGACAGGGATCAGGGCATCCAGCGTGTCTGCGGCGTATTCGATGCCGGCCGTCAATTCTGCCAACTTTCCGGGCAACTCGCGCAGTTGGCTGTGGAAGCCCGCGTGCGTCTCTTGAAACTCGCGAGCCGCCAGCCGAATCGTCTCGATGCCCTCGCGCAACGAGCGGATATTTTCCTGCTCGTGGTCGGCGGCCTCGCTGACCGTCTTTGCCATTTTCTCCATGGCCTGGATGGCCTTGACGGTCGCCGCCTGAGTATCCAGCCCCACGTTGCTCCAGATGGCCGCATCGAACCAGACGCGGGCCGCGTAGCGGACTCGCTCGACCTCGTTGCCCACGAAATGCAGCAGCCACTGGTTGATGAACGCCAACACGGCCCCGGTGCCAACGCCAGCCACCAGCGGCGCAACGGTCAACAGCAACTCGCCCAGATTCTGCTCGCCCGTGTGCGAAAAGTCGATCAGCATGAACCCCAACACGGTGATGATCACGCCCAGCAGCGGCGCCATCACCCCGGCTCGCTGCAACAACAGGTAATGGGTGTTGCTGGCGATCTGCGTGTCGAGTTCCTTCAGCACGTCGTCGCGCGTATAGCTGCCCGGCGTTCTTGTCCTGCGTGGAAAGTTGACATCGACCCACTTGAGCCAAGGGATATCGCCGACGAAGGCCTCGATGTCGCGGCCGTCGCCGCCCTGTTCCAGATCTTCCAGCAGTTTGGACAACTCGCGACGGTGCCGCTTCATGCGGTACCAGAAACGTCCGCACAGGAACAACTGCATGGCGAAAAACGCCAAGCCGATGAAGACGACGTTCCAGTGATTGGCCCAAGGCAGTTGGGGGACCGTGATACCGAACATAGCCGAACCTGTTCCGGGGGGGAAAAGCGGCAGGCGGCCGCATTGCAAGTTCGCACCAGGGCGCACGTTGGCAACTGGGAGCCACACTGTGTCGCGCCGCTGTCGGGCCGCTTTTTTATTCTACGCCACCAGTTCGCGACGGGCGGAATTTCCCGGCGGCGTGCCCCGGTGCGGTGTTCGGATTGTGCGGACTTTCGCGCGCATGACGATGACGGGCCCCTGGTTGACAAGCGCCCGTCCCGGAGTTTCACAAAGCCCGGCGTTGTCCAAAGCCAGAGCTTCTTTCCGGTGGAGAAGGCCTCAGCAGTCGCCCGCTCAGGCGGTCTTCGGCTGTTTCGCCTTCTTGATCAAGTGCTGCAGGCGGGACTTGGTGCGCGAGGCCTTGTTGGCATGGATCACACGGTGCGCCCCGGCTTGGTCCAGCTTTTTCGCAGCTTCTCGGAACTCAGTCTCTGCCTTCGGGATATCGCCCGCGGCGACCGCTTCACGGACTTTTCGGACCTGTGTTTTCACCGAAGACTTGACAGTCCGGTTTCGCGAACGGTTGGCGATATTCTGGCGAAGTCGCTTTTTGGCGCTCTTGGTGGTAGGCATACGTTAGCTTTTTCTCCCTCACAGACGTTTCATGGCGGCATGGAAATCCGGTCGATCGAGTCAAGAAGTGTCGCTGATTTCCCCCAGTTTGTCCAGACGGGTCCGCACATCTCGGTAATCGGGGGCCATTTTTGCCAGTTCGGTGAAGTAGCCGCGGGCCGTGTCGTTCAAAGTCATCGCCGCAGCCAGCACGCCAGCTCGATACAGCGCCCGTTTGCGACAATCCAACTGGCCCTCGTCCCCGGCCGCCATCTGGGCCGCTTGACGGTAGCACTGCAGCGCCTTGGGGAACTGCTGGTGCCGTTGCAGGATCTCGCCGATCTCCAGCGAAGCAGCCGCGCGCAGGTCGGGGAATTCGAGCCCGGCCTGCAGCGGTTCAATGGCCTCCCGATAACTGCCAATCTGCTGTAAGCGCAATCCCAGCTGGAACTTCAGTCGCTTATCGTCCGGGCAGCGATGACAGCGGTTGCGAAACACGTCCAACTCCAGGCGGTAGGACTCTTGGCGAAGACGCTCCACTTCGTCCCGCGACTCCTTAGTCCTCTCCGTGGCGGCCCGCTCTTCCGCCAACTTGACCTGTTCTTTGGCCCGCAACATGTTGACGTCTTCCAGCCGTTCCAGGATTCGCACGTCGCGGGACACCTCTCTGGCTCGCATGAGGACGCGTTGGGCGTCGTACGTACGTCGTTCGGCCAGATGCAATTCCGCCAGTTCGAGATAATTGCTTTCCTCGTGCGGCCGGTTCGCGATTTCTTGTTCCAATTGCTGGCGCCGCGTCAGCACCAGCGTTCGCAGAGGCCTCGGCGCCTCGGCCATCGATGGCGATTCCAGTTGAGCCGGAGCGCTGACGTTCTCCGGAGGCACACCATCGTTGGCGGGAGTCGATCTGCTGTCTTCGGTACTGTCGTCGGCGTCTTCCCGATCCGTTTGCCGGGTCTTCTTGAGCGTCAAAGCGGCGATCATACGGGCTGGCTCGGCGCTGAACGGATCTAACTCCTCCAGCTGACGCCAGCACGCGATGGCCTCGTCAAACCGTCCGGCGCGGGCCAGCGATTGGGCCATCTGCCGAGTCTCCGCCAAATCCTGCGCGCTTGGGTCGATGACCTGACGCTCTGGCCGATCAGGTTTCTCTGGCGGGGCGGGTACCGGGCTGTTGTCTTGCGGCCTTCCTTCCATGCCGGGATTGTAACTGCTCACCCCCTTGCTCGCCAAGCCTTGCAGAATTGCCCCATTACGAGTTCAATCAAGGCATGGATGCATTCATGACACAGACTGCAGGCCGTGTTTTCTTTGTCGGCGCCGGGCCCGGCGATCCGAAGTTGCTCACGCTGCGCGGCTTGGAATGCCTGCGGCGGGCCGATGTTGTTATTTACGACGGCTTGGTCAACGCGCAGATTCTCAGGCATGCCAAGCCGGACGCCCAGTTGGTTTGCCTGGGCAACCGCGGCGGTGCACGGCACTGCACGCAAAGCCAAGTGAATCAGCGGATGGTAGAGTATGCCCGGCAGGGCAAGGTCGTCGTGCGGCTCAAGGGCGGCGATCCGGCCGTCTTTGCACGAATGGCGGAGGAAACAGAGTCGTTATCCCGGCAGGGAATCCCGTTTGAGGTGGTCCCCGGCATCACCACCGCTTTGGCAGCCGCCAGCTATGCCGGGATTCCGATTACCCACCGGGATTATGCGTCCGCGGTAGCTCTGGTCACAGGCCAGGAGGAGTCGAACAAAACGGATTCGACGTTGGATTTTGAGGCTTTGGCTCGGTTTCCAGGCACCTTGGTCTTCTACATGGGCGTCAACACGGCGGAGGTCTGGACCGGCTCGCTGATCCGCGCGGGAAAGCCGCCGGAGACCCCGGCAGCGATCGTGCAGCGCTGTAGTTTTCCTGATCAGATCTGCATTCATTGCCGTCTGGACGAAGTGGCTTCGAGACTGAACTCCCCGGTCAAGATCCAGCCGCCTGCCATTGTCGTCGTGGGGCCGGTGGCCGGATTGCCTGCCACGCTGTCTTGGTCCGACAATCGCCCGCTGTTCGGCCAGCGTGTCATGGTCACTCGGCCCGCTGAACAGATCGGGACCGTCGCGGATCAACTGTCCGAACTGGGGGCTGAGGTCATCGTTCAGCCGGCAATTCGCATTTCGGACCCGCCGGACTGGCAGCCCGTGGACGACGCTCTGGAACGTCTGGACAAGTACGACTGGCTGGTCTTCTCCAGCGTGAACGGCGTCCGCTACTTGCTCCGCCGGCTGATGGCGAGCCAAGCGGATTTGCGCCGTTTGGGCGGTGTCCGCCTGGCGGCCATCGGTCCCGGAACCGCCGACGCCTTGGCGGAGTTCCATCTCAAGGCGGATGTGGTGCCCCAGGAGTATCGTGCGGAATCCCTCGCTTCGGATCTGACGACCGAGGCCCGGGGCAAACGGTTCTTGTTGGCGCGCGCAAGCCGGGGTCGGGAGGTGCTGGCCCAGCAACTCCGCTCGGCGGGAGGTCTGGTCGATCAGGTCGTGGTTTACTCCAGCAGCGACCCCGCTTCGCCCGATGAAGAGGTGAAAAAGCGGCTGGCAAGCGGCCGCATCGACTGGGTTTTGGTCACCAGTTCGGCCATCGCCCGATCCTTGGTCACGATGTTCGGTCCCGATCTTCGAAAGGCGAGTCTGGCCAGCATCAGCCCGATCACCTCGGCCACGCTGCGGGAACTGGGCCACGAACCGGCGGTCGAAGCCCAAAGCTACACCATGACCGGGGTGATCGAGGCAGTGTTGCGGGCGGCTGTCGTTCGCCCCGAAGCCAGCGCGATTGCACCCAAGCATCGGGGGGAATAGATGGTTTCGAGCACTCTTTGCCACTTGCCTGTTGAAGGCCGTGTGGGTACACTTTGCCCTTTACCGCGCGAATACCATTACGGTTAGGATCAGAAGTCATGAAAGAAGGCATTCACCCCAAGTACCAAGAAACCCTCGTAACGTGCGGCTGCGGCAACAAATTCAAAACGCGCAGCACCAAAAAAGAGTTGCGGGTCGATATCTGCAATGCCTGCCATCCCTTTTTCACCGGCAAGCTGAAGTACGTGGACACCGCAGGCCGCATCGAGAAGTTTCAGACGAAGTTTGCGGCCGGCGAGTATGCCAGCCTGAAGCGGCCCGCCAAAAAAGCGGCCAAGCCGACGCCGGCCACCTAGCCACATTAAGTCTCCATTTCACGACACGTTGCGGTCTCTGGCCGACAACGTGTTTTTTTGCGCTTTCGATCCCCATGCGGCCCGCAGCCAAGTCCAACCCCGTTTCCAAGTCCAACCCCGTTTAACGGCAGCCTCTGCAGACGTCGGCGTCCACCTATGCGCAAGATGCTCGAAGAAAAGCTCGCCCGGTTCGAAGAACTGGAGCGGAAGATGTCCGATCCGCAAATCCAGGCGGATTCCAGCCGCATGGCGGCAGCTGCACGCGAACACGGTTCGTTGACCAAGCTGGCGATGAAGTACCGCCGCTTCAAGAATGTCTGCGACGAGATTGCCGAGTGGACGGTAATGCTGGACAGCGACGATCCGGAAGAACGAGAGCTGGCCGAGGCGGAATTGCCCGCCTTGAGGGAACGCCGGGAGGAGGTTTGGGACGAACTGCTGGAGTTGACCATCGGCGGCGAAGACGCCAACCGCACTCGCTGCGTGATGGAAATTCGCGCCGGAACCGGCGGCGAAGAAGCGGCCCTATTCGCGCGTGATCTGTACGAGATGTACTGCAAGTTTGCGGAATTGAAGGGCTGGAAAGTCGACACCATGGAAGCCAGCCCGACAGACTTGGGTGGCTTCAAAGAGATCCAGCTGGAGTTCGACGGCGAGGGCGTGTACCGGGAACTGCAGTACGAGAGCGGCGGACACCGCGTGCAGCGAGTGCCGGAGACCGAAGCCAAAGGCCGCATTCACACCTCCGCGGCCACGGTGGCCGTGCTGCCGGAGCCCGAAGACGTCGAAATCGACCTCAAACCGGACGATTACCGCAAGGATATTTTTCACGCCAGCGGACCCGGCGGCCAGCACGTGAACAAGACCGCGTCGGCCATCCGCCTGACCCATTACGAAACCGGGATCGTCGTGTCGATGCAGGACGAGAAAAGCCAGCACAAAAATCTGGCCAAGGCGATCCGCGTGCTGAAAACCCGGTTGTACGAAAACAAGCGGCAGCAGGAGCACGAAAAGCGGGCCGAAGTCCGCCGCACGCTGGTCGGGTCGGGCGACCGCAGCCAACGCATCCGGACCTACAACTTTCCCGAAAACCGCGTCACCGACCACCGCATCAACCTCACGCTGTACAAACTCGATCAGATCCTGGGAGGGAACCTGCAGCCCATCATCGACCAGCTGATCGAGTACGACCGCCGCGAGATGCGGAGCACGATGGGCGCCTTGGATTAGCATCATGTCGGACACCAACGCGTGGACCGTCGGCCGGCTGCTAACCTGGACGACCGACTATCTGAAGCAACAGGGGGCGGCCAACCCGCGACTGGACGCCGAAGTGCTGCTGGCCGCCGCCCGCAACTGTGAACGGATCGCGCTGTACACGGCCTACGACCAACTGGCCGACGAGCCCACGCGCGCCGTCTTCCGCGAGTACGTCCGCCGCCGCGCCGCCGGCGAACCGGTGGCGTACCTCGTCGGGCACCGCGAATTCTTCTCGCTGTCGTTCCAGGTGACCCCCGACGTGCTGATCCCGCGGCCTGAAACCGAACATCTGGTCATCGAAGTGCTGGACCTGCTCAAGACGCGGCCGGCCGACGCGGACGCGGCACGGGTCGCCGACGTCGGCACCGGCAGCGGAGCGATCGCGGTGAGCGTCGCCAGGCACGCGACCCGCTGCCAACTCACGGCGCTGGACCTCAGCGTCAAGGCGCTCGACGTCGCCCGCCGCAACGCCGACCGACACGGGGTCGCCGATCGCATCGAGTTCGTCCACAGCGATTTGCTCGCGGCCACGCCGGTCTCGGAGCCGTTTGACTTGATCGTCAGCAACCCGCCGTACGTCAGCCAAGCGGAGTGGGACCGTTTGCCGCCCGACGTGCGAGATTACGAACCGCAGTCGGCACTGGTCGGCGGCGCGACCGGCAGCGAGACGATCGCCCGCTTGATTCCCCAGGCCGCCGAGCGTCTCCGTCCCGCCGGCTGGCTGCTGCTGGAAATCAGCCCGATGATCGAAGCCGCCGTGCACCGCCTGCTGGGCCAAGACGGGCATTTTGCTGCGCTGGCTACGGTAAAAGATCTGGCCGGACTGCCCCGCGTCGTGAAAGCCCAGCGCTTCTGACGGAAAGACCGGAAGCCCGCGTCCTTGACGAAGGCTGGCTCGCTAAGCCAGAATCGTGGTTGCTGGTTGTTGGGTTGTTAATCATTTTCGAATGCTTGAGCCGCCGGAACCATGACTGCCGCGCCGACTTCTCCCCTCGTCGCCGAAGAACTCGCGCCCTTTGCCGTCCGGCGTTTCACCGTCGAGGAATACCGCCGGATGGGCGAAATCGGGCTTCTGACGGAAGAGGATCGTGTCGAACTGCTGGAAGGGTGGATCGTACCGAAGATGAACCGAACCCCCCTGCACGACGCAACGGTGGAACTGCTGGACGATGGTCTGCGTTCCCGGCTTCCTGCGCTGTGGCGGATTCGAATTCAGTCGGCGATCACCGCGATCGATAGCGAACCGGAACCGGACTTGGCCGTTGTGCGCCGCGACGTCCGCAGTCGTCTCAGCAGGCATCCGGGCGCTCACGATGTGGCCCTGATCGTAGAAGTTGCCGATACTTCGCTGCGCCGCGACCGTTTCAAAGTCGAGATCTATGGAAGAGCCGAGATCCCCGTGTACTGGATCGTCAACTTGATCGATCGACGGATCGAAGTCGATGGGGAACCGACCGGCCCGGATACGGCCCCCGGATATCGCCGCCGGCAAGATTATGGGCCCGGCGACTCCGTTCCTTTGGTCATCGGCGGCCTGGAAATCGAGCAGATTGCCGTCCGTGAGTTGTTGCCGTGAGCCGATTAGAGGCGACGCGCGGAGGCGCTCCAAACCGGTGCAAGACTCCTGCCAAGAATAAGGAACCTCAGCGATGCGCATCATCCGCTACTTGGATCAGTCCGATCAGCCCCGATACGGCTGCCGTCGTGCAGACGGGTCGGCCACGGAGATCGATGGCGATCTGTTCGGCCCGTTTCGCGACAGCGGCCGCCCGGCGGCGGTGGCCAAGCTGCTGGCGCCGATTGAGCCGACCAACCTCTTCTGCATCGGCCTGAACTACCGCCGGCATGCGGAGGAAAGCCGGCAGCCGCTTCCGGAATATCCGGTCCTGTTCATGAAGTCGGTGTCGGCGGTGCAAAACCCCGGCGACCCCATTCTCCTGCCTCGGCAACTGCGCAGCGACGCCGTCGATTACGAATGCGAGTTGGCCGTGGTGATCGGCAAACGGGGCAAGAACATCGCTCGGGCGGACGCCCTGCAGCACGTGTTGGGGTACACCTGTGCCAACGACGTCAGCGCCCGCGACTGGCAGACGAAATGGGGTGGCGGCCAGTGGTGCCGAGGCAAGACGTTCGACACGTTCTGCCCGCTGGGACCGTGCCTGGTGACCCCCGACGAGATCCCGAACCCGAACGAACTGCGGATCACAACGGTCCTGAACGGCCAGACGATGCAGGACTGGACGACCGAGGACATGATCTTCGACGTCCCGGCGCTGATCGCCTTCTTGAGCGGCAGCCTGACGCTGTTGCCGGGCACGGTGATCCTGACAGGCACGCCGCACGGTGTCGGCACGGCTCGCAAACCGCCCGTGTACCTACAGCCCGGAGACACCGTCACCGTGGCGATTGACGCCATCGGCGAATTGACGAATCCGGTGGCAGAGGAGCACGGACCATAGGCGCGCTTCGCATTGGGTTTCTCGTGAGCGGCCGGTCGTTGCATCTTTTGAGCGAGACGTTGGCCGTTTGACGCATCGATGTGACGCACCCTTAGCGGACGCCAAGGCGAGGCAACTTGTTGACTTCTCGGTATACGCCGATCGTGCTGCCTGATAAAACGGCGTTGAGTCCCCCAATCTGCCGCGGCGCGTGCTGAACCATCGCGGGGAGAATCCCCCGGCAGTCTCTTGGGGGTGGTTCGCAGTTACTTTCATCGTAACTGCTGTGGGCTACTGCTACGGGCTCGTTTCGTCCCGTCTGCCATCCCTGAGGCTAGGCTACCTACGCTTGCCCGCTTGTCCAACGGGCTTGCTTCTTGGACGGGCGTGATGTACGACGGATGGACCATCCGCCAACTTCTTCGGGAGCCATCAACCATGATGATCTTGCTGCGACTTTCTTCCGCACTTTGCCTGCTCGTTGGGATTTGCCTTGCCGAATCGATTGCCGTCGTCCAAGTTGCAGCCGCCGAAGTTGCAGCCAGTCCCCAGCCGTTGCCCGGCACGCAGCCGCTGACTTGGACCGATGATCTGGCGTCGCGCATGGTGGACGGCGTGGATCGGTTCCTGTTGGGCAAACTGGAAGCGTCCATCGCCGAGCGGGCCCGGCACTGGCAACGGGATTTCTCGTCGCCCGTAGCGTACCAGAAGTCGATCGAGCCGAATCGCCAACGGCTGGCCCACATCCTGGGCGTGCGGGACGAGCGTCAGGCGGGCGGCGGCCCGGACATCGTCGCGGTGCCGGGGCAACCGACGGAGGTCGGTCGCGGGCCCGGCTACAAGATCTTCGCCGCCCGCTGGCCGGTCATGCGACTGATGCACGGCGAAGGACTGCTCTTGGTTCCGGACGGCAAACCGCCCGCGGCGCGCGTCGTGGCGATCCCGGACGCGGACCAGACGCCGGAGCTGATCTGCGGTTTGACGGACGGGGTTCCGAGCGCCTCGCAGTACGCCCGGCGACTGGCGGAAAACGGCTGTCTGGTGCTGGTCCCCGCGCTTGTCAATCGCGACTTGCAGGCTCGGCGGGGGCGCGCCACGGTCACCAACCGGGAGTTCCTGTACCGGTCGGCGTTTGAGTTGGGCCGGCACCTGATCGGCTACGAACTGCAGAAAGTACTGGCGGGCGTGGATTGGTTCGTTCGGGAGGCGGGCCAGTCGCCCGCAAAGATCGGCGTCATCGGCTGGGGCGAAGGCGGCATGTTGGCGCTGTACGCCGCGGCCCTCGATCCCCGCATCGACGCGGCGTGCGTCAGCGGGCATTTCGATTCGCGGCAGGATCTCTGGCAACAGCCCCTCGACCGCAACGTGTTCGGGCTGCTGGAACAATTCGGCGACGCGGAACTGGCGTCCCTGATCGCGCCGCGACCGCTGATCGTGGAAGCGTGCCGCGGGCCGGAATTGGAGTTGCCCAGCCAGGGCGGCGCTCCGGCGCGGCTGGCGACCCCGCAACTGGCGAGCGTCCAGGCCGAAGTGGCTCGGGCGGAACAGTTGGGACGCATGAAGATCGACCTGGTCGCGGTGGAGGGCGGCCAGGGTCCGTTCGGCTCCGATCCGGCCCTGGAGCGGCTGCTGCAGGCCCTCGGCGTCCAGTTCCGCACCGCCGCGCCGGGACCGCTCGAGCGGCTCCGAGAGGCGTTTGATCCCGCGCCCCGGCAGCAACGCCAGTTCCAGGAGATCGACGATCACAACCAGTGGCTGCTGGTCGAGAGCCCCTACGTGCGGCAGCAGTTCATGAGCAAGCTGGCCACGAGTTCGCTGGACAAGTACGCGCAGTCCGTCGAGTGGTATCGCGAGTTCTTTCGCCGCGAGGTGATCGGCTGGTTCGACGACCCGCGGTTGCCGTTCCAGCCTCGGTCGCGGAAGAGTTACGACCAGCAGAAGTGGACCGGTTACGAAGTGGTGCTGGACGTCTGGCCCGACGTGTTCGCCTACGGCATCCTCTTGTTGCCCAAGGATCTGAAGCCGGGCGAAAGGCGGCCGGTCGTGGTCTGCCAACACGGTCTGGAAGGCCGGCCGCAGGACGTCATCACCGGCGGTCGCCCGGCGTACAACGAATTCGCCAGTAAGCTGGCCGAACGGGGCTTCATCACGTTTGCGCCGCAGAATCCGTACCTGTTCAAAGACCGTTTCCGCACGCTGCAGCGGAAGGCCAACCCGCTGAAGAAAACCCTGTTTTCCGTGATCGTGCCCCAGCACCAGCAGATCGTCGATTGGCTGTCCACGCTGCCCCAGGTGGACCCGCAGCGGATCGGGTTCTACGGCCTCTCGTACGGCGGCAAGAGCGCGATGCGGATCCCGCCGCTGGTCAAGAACTACAGCCTGTCGATCTGTTCGGCCGACTTCAACGAATGGGTTTGGAAGAACGCTTCGACGCGGGCGCCGCAAAGCTACGCCTGGACGGGCGAGTATGAGATTTACGAGTTTGATCTGGGCAGCACGTTCAATTACGCCGAGATGGCGGCCCTGATCGCCCCCCGTCCGTTCATGGTGGAACGCGGCCATTTCGACGGCGTCGCGCCCGACGAGACCGTGGCCTATGAATTCGCCAAGGTGCGGCATTTGTACAATGCCCGCCTGGGCATCGGCGACCGCTGCGAGTTGGAATGGTTCGTCGGGCCGCATGCGATCCACGGCGTCGGCACCTACGACTTCTTGCACCGCCATTTGAATTGGCCGTCGCCGTCCCCGCCGTAGGCGCGCCAGACGCCGGGGCCGACCTTCCGGTCGCAGGTTCCGCAACCAGGCAGCTCAGGAGCGGATTGCATGAATCAGACGTCTTCGTCCGCCGGCCACGTCGGCAAGTGGTGGATCTGCAGCCTGCTGCTGATGGCCCTGATGCTGAACTACATGGATCGCCAGACCTTGTCGCTGACGATCGTCCCGATCAGCGAGGACTTGGGGCTGTCCAACACCCAGTACGGTCTGCTGGAGATGGGGTTCAGTTATGCCTTTGCCGTCGGCGGTTTGGTGACGGGTTGGCTGGCCGACCGATTCAGTGTCCGCTGGATGTACCCGCTGGTCCTGTTCGGCTGGTCGACGGCGGGCGTAGCCACGGGCTACGGCGACCGTATCGGGCAACTACTGGCGGGTCCCATCGCCTCGTGGTGGCCCGCGGCGGTCGATCCGCACGATCCGGGCAGCTGCGCCTTTCTGGGATTTTTCGTCTGCCGCACGGCGCTGGGTTTTTTTGAATCGGGCCAATGGCCCTGCGCGCTGATCACGACTCAGCGGCTGCTGGACCCGGCGGATCGACCGTTCGGCAACGGGCTGTTGCAGAGCGGCGCGTCGATCGGCGCGATCCTGACGCCGTTGGTCGTGCAGGCGATGGTCACGGACCAGCCGGGCACATGGCGCGGGCCGTTTGTCGTGATCGGCGTGCTGGGCCTGCTTTGGATTCTGCCCTGGACCTGGTTCACCGCCGGCGTGCGGCTGGACGCGCCGTCCCGCCCCGCGGACGCCGGGTCCGGCGAGGCCGCGGTGGCGCCGACGCCGCGGGGACTGCTGGTCCGCCGCTTTCTGACGCTGGGGATCGTCGTCGTGGCCATCAATCTGACTTGGCACTTCTTCCGCGTCTGGCTCCCCAAGATGCTCCAGGAGTATCACGGTTACGAGGCGGCCACGGTCCGCTATTTTACCTCCGCCTATTACATCGCCACCGACCTGGGCTGTCTCGCATCGGGGTTTGCGGTCAAGCTGCTGACCTCTCGCCGGGTGTCGGTGCATGCGGCCCGCTTGAGCGTCTTTCTGGCCTGCGCGCTGCTCACGTCGCTCAGCACCATCGCGTCGGGGCTGGACCGCGGCCCGTTGCTGCTGGTGCTGCTGCTGCTGATCGGTTTCGGTTCGCTGGGGCTGTTTCCCAACTACTACTCCTTGACGCAGGAGCTTTCCCGCAGGCATCAGGGCAAGATCACCGGGATGCTGGGATTTATCTGCTGGGTGGCGACCGCTGAGATGCAGCCGCTGGTGGGCCGGCACGTGGACCTTACCCACTCGTACGCCGACGGCATTTTCTGGGTGGGGCTGGCGCCCGCCGTGGCGTTCCTGGCGTTGTGTCTGCTGTGGGGCTGCGCTGAGCGATCGCCGCGAAAAAGCGATTCCACAGGCTCCTAGAACCGGGCCAGCGGTGCCGCGTTGGCGGCAAGATCCGCCAGCAAAATCCGGACTCCGATCAAAACCAGGACGCCACCGCCGCTCACTTCCGCCCAGCGCCCCCAGCGGCGGCCGAGACGGTTGCCGAAGCGGATGCCGACGGCCGTCAGCCCGGCCGTCACCACGCCGGTGGTGAGGCTCGGAATCCAAATCGATTGCTGCACCAGGGCCAGGCTTACTCCGACCGCCAACGCGTCGATGCTCGTCGCCAGCGAGAGGGCCACGAGCGTCATTCCGCGCGTCGGATCGGCTCGGATCTCGGCGTCCTCTTCGCCGGTCGCCTCGCAGAGCATCTTGCCCCCGATCAAGGACAGCAGTCCGAAGGCAATCCAGTGGTCGAAACGGGCGGCCAGCCCGGCTATCCGAGTGCCGATGCACCAGCCGATGACCGGCATCAGGGACTGGAACAAGCCAAAATGAAACGCCAGACGGAAGACGTGCCGAGGGGTGATCCGGGCCAGCTTCAGTCCGGACGCGAGGGAGACGGCGAAGGCATCCATCGCCAAACCGAACGCGATACCGAGGACCGTGATCCAGCTCATGGCTTCAATTCGCGCTGCCATTGCTGGATCAGCTGCAGTGCTTGGAGGGGTGTCAGGTGGTCGATTTGCAGGTCGCGGATCGTGTTCAGCAGCGGATGTTCCGACGGGCCGAACAAGGTCAACTGGATGTCGCCGCCGCGGCGACGTTTCTGCTTGCTGCCGGCGATCTTGGAGCGGCCGTCGTCGCCCAAATGTTCCGCTTCCAACTGGGCCAGGATCTGCTTGGCCCGCTCGTTCACTTCCGGCGGGATGCCGGCCAGCCGCGCCACGTGGATGCCGTAGCTCTTGTCCGCCGCCCCGTCCACGATCTTGTGCAGAAAGGCGATGTTCTCTTCCCACTCCTTGACCGCCACGTTCAAGTTCTTGACGCCGCCCAGCGAACTGGACAGATCGGTCAGTTCGTGATAGTGGGTGGCGAACAGCGTCCGGCAGCCGAGCCGATCGTGCACGTGCTCGACGATCGCCCAGGCCAGCGACACGCCGTCGTAGGTGCTGGTGCCGCGGCCGATCTCGTCCAGGATCACCAGGCTCCGCGGCGTGGCGTTGTTCAAGATCCGGGCCGTCTCCGTCATCTCGACCATGAACGTGCTCTGGCCGCGCGTCAGTTCGTCGCTGGCCCCGACGCGTGCGAAGATCCGGTCGGCGATCCCGATCGTGGCCTTGCGGGCCGGCACGAAGGAGCCCATCTGGGCCATCAGCACCAGCAGCGCCACCTGGCGGATGTACGTGCTCTTGCCCGCCATGTTCGGGCCGGTGATCAGCAGGATCATGCCGGCGTCCGGATGCGCCAGCGTGTCGTTGGGCACGAACGTCCCGCCCGGCTCGATGATGTCCAGCACCGGGTGCTTGCCATCGACAATGTCCAAAATCGGCTCGGCCACCGGCACGGGCCGACAGTAGCCGCGGGTCCGGGCCAGTTCGGCCAGCGAGGACAGCGCGTCCAAGCGGGCCAGGACCGTGGCCGCGACCTGCAGGCGGCGCGCGGCGGCGGCCACGGCGTCGCGCAACTGGACGAACAACTCGAATTCCAGTTCCTTTGCCCGTTCGTCGGCCGTCAGCACCTGCTCTTCGTATTCCTTTAACTCGGGCGTGATGTACCGCTCCGCGTTTTTCAGCGTCTGTTTGCGGATGAAGTAATCCGGCACCTTGTCCGCCTGGGCGTTGGTGACTTCGATGTAGTAGCCAAAGACCTTGTTGTAGCCGACTTTCAGACTGGGGATGCCCGATTGCTCGATGGCCTGCGCCTGGTATTGGGCGATCCACTGCTTGCCGCCGGCTGCCAAATCGCGCAGCCGGTCCAGTTCCTGATCGTAGCCGCCGCGGAGGAAGCCGCCGTCGCGGGCGGACAGCGGACAGTCGGCGACCAGCGCCGCTTCGAGCTTGCCGCGCAAGTCCGGGCACAAATCCAATTCGGCCTCCAGCTGGGCCAGCAGCGGGCTGCGGCGAGCCGTGATCTTGGCTTTCAGCTTGGGCAAGCTGCCAAGCGTGCGGCCGATGAAGCTCAAGTCTCGCGGACTGGCCCGGCCCGTCGTGACTCGAGCCAGCAGGCGTTCCAAGTCGTAGACGCCGCGCAGGTGATCCCGCAGTTGGCCTCGCAGCGCGTCGTCCTGCATCAACTCCTCGACCGCGTCCAGCCGGGCGTTGATCGCCTCCGGATCGGTCAGCGGGTTGGCCAGCCAGTCGCCCAGTTGCCGCGAGCCCATCGGCGTGACGGACCGGTCGAGCACGGCCAGCAGCGAACCCTCGCGCGCGCCGGTGCGGATCGTCCGCGTCAATTCCAGGCTGCGGCGAGTCGCTTCGTCGATCTCCAGCGCGCTGCCCTGGCGGTACGGAATCAGCCGGTCCATGTGATCCAGCGACGACTTCTGCGTCTCGCGCAGGTAGTCCAGCACCGCCCCGGCGGCGCGGATCGCCAACCGGTCGTCGTCCGTAAAGCCGAAGCCTTCCAGGCTGGCCGTCGCGAAATGTTGCGTCAGGCCTGTCACCGCCGCGTCGTAGGCAAACGCCCAGGCCGGCCGTTTGGTCAGCACCAACATCGGCGCCAGCCGCGCGACCTCCGCCGCCAGATCGTCGCTCACCAGGCATTCCGACGGTGCGATCCGGGCCAGCTGGTCGGCCAACTGCGCCGCCGCTGTGACCGTGGCATAGAACCGGCCGGTCGAAATGTCGGCCCAGGCGATCCCGACTTGCTCCCCGCCGCGTTTCTCCGCGCCGCCGGGAAAGGCCACGGCGGCCAAGTAGTTGCACTCGCGGGGATCCAGCAGCGCATCGTCGGTCAGCGTGCCCGGCGTCACCAGCCGCGTGACTTCGCGCTTGACCAGCCCCTGGGCCTTCTTGGGATCTTCGACCTGTTCGCAAACCGCAGCCCGGAAGCCGGCGGCGATCAGTTTGCCCAGATAGCTGTCCAGCTGGTGGTACGGAAACCCGGCCATCGGAATCGGGTTTTCGCCCTTCTCGCGACTGGTCAGCGTCAGCCCCAGGACGCGTGCGGCCGTCTTCGCGTCCTCATAGAACATCTCGTAGAAGTCCCCCATGCGGAACAGCAGCAACGCGTCTCCGCAGACTTCCTTGGCGTCTTCATACTGTTGCATCATCGGGGTCTTGGCCATAGCGACGCATCGTAGCAGGCGGAGGTTGCCAAGACGAGAGGGGGAGGCGGCACGGGACGACTCAGCAAGCCGCGCTGCGGACGTCGCTGCGGACGTCGCTGCGGACGTCGCTTTCGGAGCCCGCTGGCGGCGGTCCCGACGGTGCGTTCGACCGGCGTCCGGGCTGCTTCCCCGCCGACGACGGCGACCGGAAAACGGCGGCGATGAAGCCGCTGGCGACGAGCTGGCGCAGACGAGCGAAAGCCCGCGCCAACTTGCTGACGCCGCGCCGCCGTGTTACCATCCGGCCAGTCGATCCGCGCGGCGAGACTTCAAGACTAGCAGCCAAACGGACAGCAGACCTACCGGTTTCCAACCTCTCAAAGAGCATCGGAGCAACCATGCAACAGGACACGCAATTGTCTCAGCCGTCGGCAGGCGCCAAGTCGCGCCGCGAATTCTTGAAACTGGGCGGCAAGTTGACGGCCGGCGCGGCCCTGGCCGGAGTGGCCATGCCGCACGTCCATGCCGCGGAAGACAACACCATCCGTCTGGCCCTGATCGGCACCGGCGGCCGAGGCAGCGGCGCCGTGATCAACGCCTTTGAATCGCCCAACGGGCCCTGCAAACTGGTCGCCATGGCCGACATCTTTCCCGAGCGGCTGGAAGGATCGCACAAGGCGCTGAGCCAGCAGCATGCCGACAAGGTCGACGTGCCGCCGGAACGCCGCTTCTTGGGCTTCGACGGCTACAAGAAAGCGATCGACTGCCTCCGCCCCGGCACCGACATCGCCCTGCTGACCACTTATCCGGCCTTCCGCCCGGTACACCTGGACTATGCGGTTTCCAAGGGCGTGAACGTGTTCATGGAAAAGTCGTTTGCCGTCGATCCGGTCGGCGTGCGGCGCGTGGTCAAGGCCGGCGAAACGGCCAAGCAGAAGAACCTGAAGATCGCCGCGGGCCTGATGTGCCGGCACTCGGTGAACCGGCAGGAGCTGATCAAGCGGATCCGCGACGGCGAGCTGGGGCCGATTCACCTGATCCGCGCCTACCGCATGGAGCCCTGCGGGGGCATGTCGCCCCGCCGGCCGCCCGACATGAAGGAACTGATTTGGCAGATCCGCAACCGGACGCACATCCTCTGGGTGTCCGGCGGTCTGTGGGCGGAGATGGACATCCACCAGATCGACGAAATCTGCTGGCTGAAGGACGACCATTATCCCGTTACCGCCCACGGCATCTGCGGCCGGGCCGCCAACAGCAAGGACGCCGGCCAGGGGTTGGATTCCTTCTCCGTGGAATACACCTTTGCCGACGGCGCCAAGGCCTACGACGTGGTCCGCTATCTGCCCAACTGCTACACGGAATTCGCCACCTTCGTCCACGGCACCCAGCGCGCGGCCCAGTTCTCCGGGACGGTCCATGCGGGCACGTGCCACATCTACCGGGACCAGCGCTGCGCTCCCGTCAAAGTCTCCGCGAAATACAATCGCCAGACCGGGCAATACGACTATTCGCAAGAGGCGCTCAAGAACCGCGACGACATCATCTGGCAGGCGCCCAAGGAGACGTACACCTGCTGGCAAGCCGAATGGAACGTGCTTTTGAATTCCATCCGCAAGGACTTGCCGCAGAACGAGGCCCAGCGCGCCGCCTACTCGAACCTGACGGGCCTGATGGGCCGCGCGGCCATGCACATGGGCCGCGTGATCACCTGGGACGAGATGCTCAAGTCGAACTTTGAACTCTGTCCCAACATCGACACGATGACCGAGGACAGCCCGCCGCCGGTCCTGCCCGACGCCAACGGCATCTACCCCGCGCCGATCCCCGGCCAGTGGGTCGAAGTCTGAATTCAAGACCCCGGCAGGACGCCCGCGGCGCGTGCCACGGCCCGCGCCGCGCGTCGGTCCGGTTGCAATCCGCCGTCGCCAGCCCCCCCGGCAGCTGACGCCTGGGGGCTTGGTGAGCGGATTGCGCGCTTCCGGACATTTCGCTTCCGGACATTTCGCTTCCGGACCGCGCGCTTCCCTCGTTCGCCCTGCCCGCCGTCGCGCTTCCGGGCCCGCGGTGCCGGGATTCACGCGCCGGCCGCGGGTTCACACCTGATCGTCGATGGTCCAGGGCTTGCGGTACACCCGGTTGAACAGGCCCATGGCTTCGGGGTCGTCGAGGATCTGCTCGGTCTTCGGGTCGATTCGCAACTTGCGGCCGCCGAGCCGGCAGCTGATGTTGGCGTAGTGTACCAGCAGCATGCTGCGGTGGCCTTCCTCGATGTCGGCGTTGGGCCGCGTGCGGCTCCTGACCGACTGCACGAAGTTCTCCTTGTGGTACGGATCGGGATAGCGGCCGTACATCTGGTCTTTGACGACCGGTTCCCGGTTCTTGGGGCGGACGAAGACTTGCCAGCCGCCGCCCATCCGGCCCACGAACATCACGCCCTTGTCGCCGTACAACTCGATCCGCGTGGCGTTCTGAGGCCAATAGGGGAAGATGTCGCCGTTGCGGATTCCGTCGTCGCTCCGGAGCATATACGACGTATAGACCGTCTGCTCGTAACACAGCCGCAGTTGCGGGAACTCGAAGACGGCCAGTTGGGTGTCGGGCGTTTCGGCTGCCCCTTGGGTATTGAACCGCCCGCCGCTGCAGTACACGCCGCTCGGATAATCGACGCCGCACAGCCAGCGGGCCAGGTCCAGCTGATGGATTCCCTGATAGGCCATCTGGCCGCCGGCGTAGTCCCAGAGTTGACGCCACTGGGTATGGATCGCCTTGTTGTACTTGCGTTCCGGGGCGGGGCCGTTCCACATGTCCCAGTCCAAGGTATCGGGCGGGTCGGAATCCGGCCCCCACTGAAAGTCCGACTCGTAACATTGCTCGATCACGCGGCACAGATGCACTCGGCCCAACCGGCCCTCTTCCAGATATTGTTTGGCGGCCAGGTTGTAGGGAGCGCTGCGGTTCTGGGTGCCGATCTGCACGATGCGCTGGTGCTTTCGAGCCGCCTCGACGGCCCGGCGGCCTTCCCAGCCATTGTGGCTCTGCGGCTTCTCGCAATAAACGTCCTTGCCGGCGCGGCAGCACAGGATCGTCGCCAGGGCGTGCCAGTGCGGCGGCGTGGCGATCACCACCGCGTCAACCGCGGCGTCGGCGAGCAGTTCGCGGAAGTCCTGCAGGCACTGGGGCCGCTTGCCTGCCTGGCGCGCCGCGTACGCCTCTGCGCGCGGTTCGTGCAGCGCGCGGTTTACGTCGCACACGTAGCTGATCTCGCAATCGCCGCGCTCCAGGAACCCCAAGGCCAGCGAGTGGCCTCGGCCGCCACCCACGCCGACCATCGCCAGCGCGAGCCGGTCGTTGGCTGGCGTGGCCCGGGCCGATCGAGGGTCGGCAAGAATCGTCGCGCCGGCAGCGAAGCCGAGCGCAGTTTTTCCGCTACGGTCAAGGAAGCGGCGCCGGTTGATTTCTGACATGGCAGCAAACTCGTTTCTGAAATCCGAAGTCTCTCGTGGCGGCCGTTTTCGTGGCGGCCCTTCCAGCCCGGTTCACTTGAGCTACGGTTCCCAAGCGGGCGACGATCATCGTAGCACATCGACCTGGTGTTTCAACCGGATCGCGAAAAGCGGTTGGAGCGCTGGACACGAGCCTGGCAGAACGTGGTAAGATAACAAGCGAGACCAGTCCGACTGTATTCCAGACTGCTCAACCGTGAGGAGGCGACGGCACATGAAGGCCGCTGGGTTTGGGGAATGGCTGCGTGGCGGATTGCTCGTCCTGGCGGCGGGCGGTTCGGCTTGGGCGAGCGAGGCGGCGCGAACTCCGGCCGCCGCGTACCTGGGGCCCTCAGCCGTCGCCGTGTCGGGCGACGGGCGAGTGCTGTATGCCTGCCTGGCCGATGCCAGGGCGTTGGCGATCGTCGACCTGCCGGACGTTAAGGCGATCCGCACCGTCCGGCTGCCGGCCGAGCCGACGGGCCTGACGCTTCGCCGCGACGGTCAGCGGATCTACGTGACCTGTGCCGCGGCGGCCAGTTCGGTGCTGGAGATCGACGCGGCTGCGGGCGAGATTCTGGCGAATTTTCCCGCCGGCCACACGGCCACGGCCCCGGCGCTCGCGCCCGACGGCCAGCGTCTGTACGTGTGCAATCGCTTCGACCACGACGTGTCGGTGATCGATCTGGAACAGCGTCAGGAAGTCGCGCGCGTCGCGGCGGTGCGGGAACCGATCGCCGCGGCGGTCTCGCCCGACGGCCGAGAGTTGTGGGTGGCCAATCTTCTGCCGGCGAGTCCGGCCAACCGGTTCGGCGTGCTGGCGGCTGCCGCCGCGGTGACCGTGGTCGATACCCGCACGTTGCAAGCGGCCCAGGTGCGGTTGATCACCGGCAGCACCAGCGTGCGGGGAATCGCGTTCACTCCGGACGGCAAGTACGTCGTGCTGGCGCATATCCTGGCCCGCTATCACATGCCCACCATCCGGGTCGATTCGAGCTGGATGAACGGCAACGCCTTGACCGTGATCGACGTCGGCCGCCGCGAGGTACTGAACACCGTGCTGCTGGACGGTTTCGTGGAGGGGGCGGCGAATCCCTGGGATATCGCTTGCACGGCGGACGGCCGCTGGATCTGCGTCTCCCACGCGGGGACGAACGAGTTGAGCGTGATCGACGCCCCGGCGCTGTTGGCGACCCTCCGGCGTCTGCCCTTGGTCGCTTTCTCCAATGCGGCCTTTTTCAACGGCAACTCAGATGGCTACAGTGCCTCGACCGGCGAAGACGTCGTCAACGCGCCGGGGTTCCTCGCGGGCATCCGCCGCCGGGTGAAGCTGTCCGGGGTGGGGCCGCGGGGCCTGGCGGTGCGGGGCTCGCAAGTCTACGCGACGGAGTATTTTACCGACAGCATCGCGGCCGTGACGCTGAACGCCGAGACCGAAGCCTCGCTGCGCAGTCTTCCGCTGGGTCCGCGGCCGCAATGGGACGAAGTCCGCCGCGGCGAAGTGCTGTTCCACGACGGCCGCCTGTGTCTGGAATGCTGGCAGAGTTGTGCCAGTTGCCATCCGGACGGGCGCGCCGACGCCCTGAACTGGGACCTGCTGAACGACGGCGAAGGCAACCCGAAGAACACGCTCAGCTTGCTCTGGTCGCACCGGACTGCCCCGGCCATGGCTTCCGGCGTGCGGCCCACGGCGGAAGCCGCCGTCCGCTCCGGGATCAAACATATTCTGATGACGGAGCGGCCTGAGTCCGAGGCGGCGGCGATCGACGCCTGGCTCCAGTCGCTGCAGCCCGTGCCCAGTCCGGCGCTGGTGGAGGGACGGCTCAGCCCGGCAGCCGAGCGGGGCCGGCAACTGTTCCACAGCGACCGGTGCGGCTGCGCCAAATGCCATCCGGCGCCGCTGTACACCGATCGAAAGACGCACGACGTAGGGTCCCGCGGCGAATTGGACGAGCGGTCGGCGTTCGACACCCCGATGCTGGTGGAAGTCTGGCGGACCGCGCCCTACCTGCACGACGGACGTTACACCACGATTGAACAGCTGTTGGCGGAGGGCAAGCACGGCGGTGCGGACAAACTGAGTGAGGAGGAACTGGCCGCCCTGGTCCAATTTGTCCTGTCGCTGTGAATCAGGAGGCTTCCGTTTCGGGCTGTTCGGCAAGGGAGGGATGACAAGCGATGAAGGCTGTCCGATCGTTCGCCAAGTGGTGTGGGGGATTGCTTGTCTTCGTGGCATCTGGTGCCGCGCTGGCCGACGACGACGCCCCGTCGCAGGCGACTGCCTGGCTGGGCCCCTCGGCGATGGCGGTCTCGGCCGATGGACAAATGCTGTTCGTGTGCTTGTCCGACGCCCGGCAGTTGGCGATCGTCGATCTGCCGAATGCGAAGGCGATCCGCAGAGTTCGAACGCCGGCTGAGCCGACGGGATTGGCGCTCTGCCGCGACGGGCGGCGCGTCTGGGTGACCTGTGCCGCGGTGGCCAGTTCGGTGCTGGAGATCGACGCGGCTTCGGGCCAGACGTTGGCGAGTTTTCCCGCGGGCCACACGGCCACCGCCCCGGTGCTCTCGCCCGATGGCCAGCGGCTGTACGTGTGCAACCGCTTCGATCACGACGTCTCGGTGCTCGACCTGGCGCAGCGCCGGGAGTTAACGCGCGTGGCGGCGGTGCGCGAGCCGGTTGCCGCGGCGGTCTCGCCCGACGGCAAGGAGTTGTGGGTGGCCAATCTCTTGCAGGCGGGTTCCGCCAACCGGTTCGGGGTGCTGGCGGCCGCCGCCGTGGTCACCGTGGCCGATACGGCCACGTTTCAGACGGCCGAGATCCGGCTGGTCACCGGCAGCACGAGCGTCCGCGGACTGGCGTTCACTCCGGACGGCAGGTATGTGCTGCTCGCTCATCTCGTCGCCCGCTATCACATGCCGACCATCCGAGTCGATTCGGGCTGGATGAATTCCAACGCGCTGACGGTGATCGACGTTCGCCGGCGCGAGGTGTTGAACACCGTCCTCCTGGATGACATCTTGGAAGGGTCGGCCAACCCGTGGGGAGTCGCCAGCACGGCCGACGGGCTCTGGATCTGCGTCTCCCACGCGGGCACCGGCGAGCTGAGCGTGATCGACGCCCCGGTGTTCTTGTCGATGCTCCGGGAAGTGCCGCTGGTGGCGTTCTCCAACGCGGCCTTTTTCGACGGCGGCTCGGACGGCTACAGTCTTGACAATGACGGCGAAAACGTCGTCAACGTGCCGGGCTTTCTGGGCGGCATGCGGCGGCGCGTGAGGCTGCCCGGCGTGGGGCCGCGAAGTCTGGCGGTTTGGGGTTCGCAGGTTTACGTGGCGGAGTACTTCAGCGACAGCATCGCGGTCGTGACGATGACGGACCAGGAGGCCCTTCCGGTTCGCAGCCTGCCGCTGGGCCCGCAGCCCCAGTGGAACGAAGTCCGCCGCGGTGAAGTGCTGTTTCACGACGGCCGCGTCTGCCTGGAAAGCTGGCAGAGCTGCGCCAGTTGTCATCCCGACGGCCGCGCCGACGCACTGAATTGGGACCTGCTGAACGACGGCGAGGGCAATCCCAAGAACACGCTGAGCCTGCTTTGGTCGCACCGGACTCCCCCGTGCATGGCTTCCGGCGTGCGGCCGACGGCGGAGTCTGCCGTCCGCTCCGGCTTCAAGAACATCTTGATGTCCGAACGGCCCGAAGCCGAGGCGGCCGCGATCGACGCCTGGCTTCAGTCGCTGGCCCCGCTGCCCAGTCCCTGGCTGGTGCAGGGGCGGCTGAGTCCGGCGGCCGAGCGAGGCCGGGCGTTGTTTCACAGCGAACGGGCCGGCTGTGCCAAGTGCCATCCCGCTCCGCTGTACAGCGACCTGAAGCCGCACGACGTGGGGACCCGAGGCGAGTTGGACGAGCGGGCGGCGTTCGACACGCCGACGCTGGTGGAAGCCTGGCGGACCGCACCGTACCTGCACGACGGGCGCTATACCACGGTCGAGCAATTGCTGACCGAGGGCAAGCACGGCCGCGCGAGCCAGTTGAGCGACAAAGAAATCGCCGACTTGGCGCACTTCGTCCGGTCGCTGTGACCGCCTCCCGCAGGGTCGAGTTCGCACAAAGGGGTCAGGACCCCTTTTCGCGATTGCAAAAGAGTCCTGCCCCTTTTTGCGAACCCCTTTTCGCGAACCGGCGCAGCCGGACCCGCGGCGAAAGGGCGGACAGCCTCTACGGTCGGAGCGTCGTGCTGAGGCGGGAGACGCAAGCACAACTGCGGTCCGCATACGACTACGGCCTGCCCACAACTACTGCTGGGCCGCGGCGTCGCGGTGCGGGAGGGGTGACAGCAGCCAATGGCCGAGGGGGCGGAGAAAGCGGATCCCGTTGCGGGTGCCGCGGTTCAGGCCCGCCTCGTCCACGGCGGCAATGGCGAGCACCTGCTGGTCGGCAAAACGCTTGATGCGGTAGCCGCCGAGGCCTGGATAACGCTTGTCGAGCTGCAAGTCGATCTGGTCAGCCAAGGTCTTAACCGGCTTGTCGGTCGCCAGACCCACCAACAGCTTGGGGCCGGCAACGGAGGACAAGTCATCGGTCGGCTGGACCGGCAGGGTCACGCCGCAGCAGCAGCGGATGTGCTCGGCCAACTGTTGCGCCGCCTGCCTGGCTGCAGGCGATCCGGGCGCGTGGACCAGGGTGATCTGCGGCTGGCCGTCGCGGACCAGCGCCCAGTCGTGCCATTCGACCTGCACATCCGCCGGCGATACGTGCGGGGCCATTTCCCGGAGGATGCCCAGCACGTGGCGTTTGGCGGCTTCGATCGCCCGCGTGCTGTCGGCGGTCGCGGCCAGGTAACGGTAATCCAGCACTGGGCCGTCCTTGGGTTCGTGATGATAATGGACTTCGCGTTGACCGATGGCCAGCGGGCCCTGCTCGGTGAACCACAGCGCCCGCTCGGCCTCGATCTGCTCCAGACGCCGGCGCCACGTGCCCTCGGCCCGCGTCTTCAACCTTGGCAGGTACCACTCGATCATGCGAGCCAGGTTGGCGTCGTCCACGCCGTCGCGGGCGCCTTCCCAGTCGCTGGAGGTGAGCATGTCGATCGACGCATCGTCCAGGTCGGACGAGCCGTAGGCCAGCAGTCGCTCGCCCTGGACCCCGCCCGTCCGGAACCAGGACTGGGCCGTGAAATCGACGTAGTACAGCCAACCTTTCCAGATCGGCCCGGTGCGGATGAAGTGTGCGGGCGGGCCCTGTTGAACCACCGACCAGCCCAGGATGCGGCTTTGGTGGTGCGGGAAGCGCACGGCCAATCCTGTGCCGCCGCGCGTGAAACCGACCTGGCTCTGGGCCGGCAGTTGGACGAAGCCCTCGCGCAGAAACCGCCGCAGGTTCGGATACCCGTACTGGTACATGCCGAAGTCGCGGGTCCAGGGGGCGAACGAGTTCACTTGCTGGGGCGTCATCCAGCCGGGTGTCGTCCAGGTGGAGCCCGGCCCCAACCCCGCGGCGCAGTAGGCCTTGGCACGCGGCAGGTAGTTCTTCTGGATCGCCGTATAGCTGGGCTCGTCGGTCCACATCGGATAGGCCGTCAGGAAGCCCCGTTCGGACAGGTACTCCTGCAGTTGGGCATAGTAGTCCACGTACGCGGCCCGCCAGTCTTCGGGCCAGCGTTCATAGGGCTCGGTCATGTCGCACGTCCGGCCGGTGAGGGCGTCGGCCCACCACTGGCCGGTGCGAGTGTCCTTGAGCGTCAAGAAAGTGATGCCGTGGTCGAGGTACAGGTCCAGCCAGTCGTCCCACTGGCGCGTGAAGTCCAGCCGCGGCGGCGGAGTCCGGCCGCGCAGCAGGCTGGCCTTGGCTCGCAAGGCGTCCTGGAGCGTCGTCTCGGTGCTCCGGAGCCGGATCTTCTGCGCGTCGGGGTAGGAGATCACGCCGGCGTCGCAGCGTTGCCGGCCCATCTCGCGAGCCAGTCGCGGATCCGCCCCGATGCCGCCGCCCCAAGTCCGCAACTGGACGATCCGCGGGTCCGGCATCAGGATCGGCGCCACCTCGACGCGGATCGGCAACTCGGCCAGTCGCTCGCCAGCGGCCGTCGAGAACTCCAGGCGGCTGGTGTACGCGCCCGGCGCCAGCCCGCGCGTGTTGACCTGGACCCAGACCGTCCTCGGCTCGTACCGCGCCAACCGGAAAGCCGGTCTGCCCGCCGATGTCAACGGCTCCGCGGGAATCAAGTAAAAAGGTCCCCGCCGCGAACGGTCCACGTGGGCGTAGCCTTGGGGGGGGGGGGCGATGGGCACCTCCGGCGCCTGCCCCATGACCAGGACGCGGAGCGCGCCGGGCAAGCAGGTCTGCGTGTCGCCGCGGGCAACGGCGGCGGTGAGAGGCGCGCACTTGACGCGCACCTCGCCCACGTCCTGCGCCGCCTGGGCGCAGAAGAACGCCGTATCGATCTCTTCCCGCGCAGACGCGAAATCCAGGGTCGCGAGCAACTCCTCAGGCCGAGGACCGCAGGGGCGCCAGATCAGTCGGGACTCGACCGATCCGTCCCAATCGCGCTGCCAGAGGACCAGTTGGCGGCCGGGAGCGGCTGCGCCGAGCAGCGTCGCGGCCTGGGCCGACTCCGTCAGCGGCCCGGCCTGGGCCACCAGGTTGCGATAGATGCGCAGCACCTGGGCTTTCGTCGTTTCGTCGCGGCAGTCGTAAGGCCCGTAGGTCGAAAAGATGAATCGGCCCGCGCCCAGCGGCTGGTAGCCCAGCGTAGAGAACTCGCCGGACTTGCCCAGCACGTTCACGCCCTCGAATTTCATCAGCGCGTGATAGCCGCTCAGCCACGGCGTCCCGGCGGCCGCGACTCCGGCCAGACAGGGATCGCCTGTCCGCAGAACCTCGGCCTGCCAGCCTTTTTGCGCATAGCCCCAGGTGGCCGCTCCGATCCACGGCGCAGCCTTGAACGGCCGATCCAGCGCGCCGATGATCGCTCCGTTGGTCATCAGCAGATGCCCGCCGGACTCGACGTACGCCTTGGCCGCCGCCGTCTCGTCGGGCGTGAATTTGCGCGGGCATTCGCGCAGCCAGACGACCATCGAGTATTTGGGGAACTCCGCAGGTTCGAGAAACTCGCCCCGGTCCTCGGACACGACGCCCAGTTCCGCGGTCACGTAGTATTCAAAGAACCGCCGATCGGCCTTGCCCAAGGCGACGGAGCCGACCAGCGCCACCGGCCGCGGTTCGGCGCCCCAGGCAGCGCACAGCCCACACATCCAAACCAACCACGCCGCGCCGCTCCGCCAACTCCACATGCGATTCCCCTTTTTCCGTCTCGATGAACCAGCGTTGCTCCCCTGCGTGCCGGGCGTCTTGCGGCCTGCGGCGGACCAGTCGCCCACCGCTTGCCGGGCCGCTCACCGCCCGGCGAACTTCGCCAGATACTCCGACGGCGTCACGAACAAGCAGCCCTTGGCTTGCAGGAATCCGATGATCTTGACGAATCCTTCCCAGCGTTTGTCGTCCCAGGCGTTGGGATGGCCTTGCAGCGCCAGGCAGGCCTTGTCGCTGGCGTTCCGCTCGTACAGTTGTTGGAACTTGTCAAAGTCGGGCACGAACGTCGGGTTCTCCAGCACCAGGACCCGTTCGAAGACAAACTGCCTGGCCTCCTTCGGATCGTAGAAGCACATCTTGATTTCGGGGAAGTCCTGCAGGGCCTTGGCGGTGTCGCGGTTCGTCCCGCTCCAATGCGGCCCGAAGGCCCGCAGTTCGATTCCCAGCTTCTCTCGGGCCAGTCGCTGCGTCTTCTCCAGGGCGGCCTTCTGTTCTGTCAACGGCCCCTCAAATTCGCCGGCCGGGTCCTCGCGTCGCCGGTCGCGGTAGCCGTGGTTCCAGAATTCGACGGTTCCCTGGTTGTGCAGCGTCTTGATCCAGGCGAAGTAGGCCGGGTTGTCCCGCTCCAGCGACCAGCCGATGAGGCCGTAGGACGCCTTCAGGCGGTTCTTTTCGATGAAGTCGGTGACCCGCTGCCAGCGTGGGGAGACCGGGCAGGTTCCATGAGCGCCCTGGGCCGTCACGTCATCCAGCTTGAGCACGATCAGCTGGGGAGTCTGTTGCTGCGATTCGGCGCCGCTGGCGGCGGGGCTGGTCAGGCACATGGCCACGACGGCCGCTGGCCAAAGGGATGCGAGTTTCACGATTGCCTCCTCGGGGATCGCACGATTTGAATTACCGGCCATCTTACTCGCGGAGCCTTGCGCGTCCAAGCCGAGCGCCGCCGAGCGCCGAACGGCGACTATTCGTCGTCCTCCGAGGCCCGCGGCTCCGCGTCGAGTCCCAAGGCGGCCAGCTTGAGGCGGAGCGTCGAGCGGCTGATGCCCAGGATGCGGGCGGCCTCCGATCGGTTCTGGCCCGTGTGCCGGAGCGTCTCCAGCAGCAGTTGCCGTTCGATGGTGGAGATCAGTTCGTTGTACAGGCCGCTGGCGCCCGCCTGCAGTCGGCCGGCGATCCAGCGGTTCAGGTCGGCGGACTGCCATTCCGCCGGCTCGGCGACGGCCGCAGCCGCCGTGGCGCCGGCCGAGCGGACCGCGTCCGGCAGGAACTCCGCCATCAGCACCGGTCCGGTGGCCCGGACGATGGCCTGTTTCACGGCGCTCTGCAACTCGCGGACATTGCCGGGCCAGGAGTAACGCCGCATCAATTCCCACGCCTCCGGGGCCACCTGGTCGACCTGCTTGCCCATGTCCCGGCTGTCGCGGCGCAGCAGGTACTGGACCAGCAGCGTCAGGTCGTCGCCGCGCTCGCGGAGCGGCGGCAGCCGGATGGTGAACACGTTCAAGCGATAGTACAGGTCCGAACGCAATTGTCCGGTCTTCATCATCTGTTCCAGGTCGCGGTTGGTGGCCGCCAGCAGGCGCACGTCCGTCGCAATCATCTCGCTGCCGCCGATCCGCTGGAACCGCTGGTCCTGCAGGACGCGGAGGATCTTGCTTTGCGTCAGCGGCGTGAGGTCGCCGATCTCGTCCAGGAACAGCGTGCCGCCGTGGCACTGCTCGAATTTCCCAATCCGTCGGCGGTCGGCCCCGGTGAAAGCGCCTCGCTCGTGTCCCAGCAACTCGCTTTCCAGCAACGTTTCCGGAATCGCCGCGCAATTCACCGCCAGGAACTTGCCCTCCGCGCGGCGGCTGTAGTTGTAGATGGCCCGCGCCACCAGTTCCTTGCCCGTGCCGCTTTCGCCCAGGATCAACACGGTCACGTTCTGCGGAGCCACGCGGCCGATCGCCTTGAACACCTCCTGCATCGCGGGACAGCGGCCCACCAACACGTCCGCGCGGTCGTCCGCCGCGGCCTCGTCCGGGACCTTGGCGGGGACGCGCATCAGGCGGCTCATCTCCAAGGCCCGCCTCACCAACTCGGCCAGCCGTTCGGGATCCAGCGGCTTCAGCAGGTAGTCGTACGCGCCCAGTCGCATGGCCTCGATCGCCGTCTCCGCCGTCCCGTGCCCCGTGATCAGAATCACCGGGACCTTGGGATCCCACTCGCGGAACTGCTGCAGCACCTCGATGCCCGACATGTCCGGCAAACGGATATCCGTGATCACGGCGTCGGGCTGCGATTCCTGGAATCGAGTCAGGCCTTCGCTGCCCGTGACGGCGGTGACCAGCTTGATTTCGGGATCGGTGAACGTGTAACGAAAGCAGTCCAGAATCAGACGTTCGTCGTCAATGGCGAGCAGGGTGGGCATGGTTGGAAACCTCTCCGGCAAAGGGGCTGGGCCTCGTCTCGTTCAGCTGCGCAGGGCGGCCTCAATCATCGACACCAGTTGCTCGCCCGTGTACGGCTTCGGCAGGAACAGATTGGCTCCGGCCGCGAAGGCGCTCTCCAGCCTGGCCTCGACAGGCATCCCGCTCATGGCCACAATCCGCACGTTGGCATCCAAGGCCCGCAGTTCCCGCAGGGCGGCGAGGCCATCCATCACGGGCATCATCATATCCAAAAGGACCACCTTGATCTCGCCGGCTCGCTGGCGATAGACCGCGACTGCCTCGCGGCCGTCACAGGCCGTCAGGGCTCGGTAGCCATGCGCCGACAGGGTCGCCTGGGCCGTCTCCAGAATCGCCGGTTCATCGTCCACGACCAGGATCAACTCCTGGCGGCCCAAGCCGGGTTCGACGACGTCTTCCGGGGCCGCTTCGCTTTCGGCGGCGACCCGTGCCGGGAAGTACGACGTAAAGCGGGTCCCGCGGTCCGCATCCGTTTCAATGTCCACAAATCCGCCGTGCCCCTTGACAATCCCCAGCACGGTGGGCAAGCCCAGACCGGTGCCGTGGCCCCACTCTTTCGTCGTGAAGAAGGGATCGAAGATCTGCGCCAGCACGTCCGCGGGAATGCCGGCTCCCGTATCCACCACGGCCACCGCGACATAGCGGCCGGGGTTCGCGGCACGAAGGCGTCGCGCCCGGCCCTCGTCCACGACGGCATTTTCGGCCAGGATCGTCAACGCCCCGCCGTCGGGCATCGCATCGCGGGCGTTGATGCACAGATTCATCAGGACCTGAGACAACTGCGTGGCATCGCCGACGACCTGCCAGAGCGAATCGGCGACGGAGACTTGCAACCGGATCGACTTGGGCAAAGTGCGCACCAGCAGCGCGTGGACTTCGCGAATCACGTGCTTCAAGTGCAGCGGGCGTTTCTCGCCCTCCAACCCGCCCGCAAAGGACAGCAACTGCCGGACCATGTCCGCGCCGCGTTCTGCACCCGCCTGGACGATCGCCAACAACCCCTGCCGCTCCGCCTCCCGGCTCTCCTTGCCCAACAGCTTGACGGCCATCAGGATGGGCGTCAGCACGTTGTTCAGATCGTGAGCCACTCCGCCCGCCAGAATGCCGATGCTCTCCAATCGCTGGGCACGCAGGAGTTGAGCCGGTGCCTGCGCCGCCGGAGCATCACGCCGCGCCTGCCGGCGGGTTTCCCACAACGTCAAACCGTACAACGCGACGGCGGCGGCGGCGACAAACAGCCAGTCCGCCCGATCCCGCGCGACCGAGCCGGGGAAAGGACCCAGGCTCGTTGCACAAACCCAAGGAGCGCCACCTTTCCATGCTGCGGCCAACAGAACGAACGCTCCAACGATCCTCAACGCTGACGCGTGCATGGCAACCACCTGTACTGCATTCGGGGCCCGTTGGCCGAAATTCGTCCGCCGGCTGACTGAAATTCAGCCAGTCTGTCGCGAACAGGTTGAACGGCAAGCGGCAAACCTGCCAGGGGCACTCGCCCATCTCGCTCGGCTGTCTTGGGGCTCGCCGCGGAAAAGAACGCCCAGTTTTGCGGGCGGATCTGGCCACGCTGGCATTATACTCGGCAAATCGCCGTTTGGCACGCCAAGTGCAACTGACGAAATGACCAGGATAGTTCGGACCCCAAGCCCAGCCGCTTCGCGACAGGCGATTTGCGTCAAGCCGCGGATGGAGACGCGGACTCCGGTGGACTCGCGGATTCGGACGTTTCGTCCTGCAGACCCTGCCGACAGGGTTCAGTTGCCGGGCCGGGGGCGACCGTGCGCGTCCCGGCTCGTTGCGGGTGAAGGCATCACGGCACGCATGGCAAACGCGTCGGAGGAGACGCGAAACGGGATTGATTGGCAGCGGATGGAGATGAGTGTTGACGACGTGACCAACGCGTATCAGCAGGCCGCGGGGCGATGGTCCAACTGTGACTGGCCGACGGCGTTTGGGCGGTCCAGTCTCGACTTGAACGGCTTGAAATCATCGCAGGCCACGCTGCTGGCGCGGGCCACGGCGGGGCGCGAATCGGAGGAATGGCGGGCCGCAGCCCGCTGGCTGGGAGAGATTGAAGAAGCCGCCCGGCAGGCGGAGGTCGAAGCCAAGGCGGCGATGCACTTGGCGACGGCAGGCCGACTCCCGGAGGCACTTCGCCACGCACAACGCGCGGTGGAAATTTCCGGGGCGTATCCACGAGCTCGGATTTGGGAACCGTTGCGTGCTGCCATCGCCGGACTGCTGGGAACGAGGCGGCATAGGAACGATCCGAGTCATGATGTCGAACCGCGGACGGTCCGGGAAGGCGCGGCGCAAGTTCGCGTCGTCGCGGCGAATTGACGAGAGGGGAGAGCGAACGCCGGGTCTGCGAGAAACTGTTCGCTGCCGGAGCAAGGGACGGTCGCAGGGAAATCCTAGGTCGTCCGGGCAGGAGACAAGCGTTTTCCGGGGCTTGGCCCCCGAGCGATGCCGTTCGATCGGCTGGAGCGACGCCATCGACGCCGTCGTGGATGGGGCCAAGCCTGGGGAAGAGAGTCATTGGGAGAAGCAACCATGTCGAGCGTGAACGAGCACAACATTTTGGTCTCATCGGTGGATTACGGCCGTCTCGACATGCTGCTGCGAGATGAAGTCGCCAGCGGAATCACTCCGCGCGACCGGATCCTCGCCCTGCGCGTCCGCCTGCAACAGGCTCAAGTCATGGAGCCGTCGGAACTGCCCGACGACGTGATCACCATGAACTCGACGATCCGCTTGCGCGACCTGGACTCCGACGAGTTGGAAGTGTATTCGCTCATGTATCCGGCGTTTGCAAACGGATTCAAGAATTGCATTTCCGTGCTCGCGCCGCTGGGCACGGCGATCCTGGGCCACCGCGCGGGCGACCTGATCGATTGGACGATGCCTTCCGGCTGCCTCCGGCTCAAGGTGGAAGACGTCGCCTATCAGCCGGAGCGAGTCGGGGAAGACCTCACGTGACAGGCGGCGGGGGAGGAGGCAAAGTTTTGGCCGGACAGGCTGCTTTCGCCAAACGGGAGACTGCCGCGGCAAGACGCCGTCCCTCGTGGCCCGGTCGAGCGGACTGGGGTCGGGCGTGCGGAATCCTATTCCACCGCGGAGGCCATCGGCAGCACGTGGAGTCGATGGCCCGCGCGGGGACTGCGCCAGAAGCTGAATTGCCGACTGAAGGGTTGCGTTTCGGGGGCGTGGAGGAACACGCCCAGCGGTCCCCACTTGCTTTCGACCAGCACTCGCCCGTCTTCCGTCACGAAACGGACCACGCCGCTGTGGGCGGGCAGGCCCGAGTCGTCGCTGTAGATAATCAGGTCCCCGCCTTCGGCCTGCTCGACCGGGCGGTATCCGTTGTCCGTCAGGATCGCGTCCACCTGCTCGCTCGCCACGCAATACAGACCGCCCGTGAAGACCCAGCCGTGACAGTTGGAATCCGGACTTGGCCCCTGGATTCGAATCACCTCGTAGCTGAAGCCGGCCAGTTCGATGACAGCCGTTTCCAGGCGTTCCAGGGAATGCACGCTCCCGTAGTGAAACAACTCGATTTCCCGTCCCTGGTCGGTGACGGCGCGGGGGTCGGTGGGCTCCTTGCGGATCGTCGGATCGGGGGCGGCTAGCAGCACGGATCGCGGATCCGCCTTGTTGACGTGCCGGGCATAGAGCAGCGAGAACAGCGGGCTGACGACCAGCAACAACGTCCAGATGGACACGGGTCCGTACAGCCGGTTTGCCCAGCGCCGCGCCAAGGCCGTTTGCACCGTGCAGACGGCCAGCGTGGCGGCTCCCAGTGCCAGAACCGGTCCCACGATCGCCCACGGCTGATGCAGTCCCCACAAAACCGCGGACGCAACTCCGAGGCACGAACACAAGACGCCGCTGAAAACGCGTCTGGCGTTCTGTTCCAGGCGAGTTTCGACCCAGATGCCGACCAGGGCCAGACCAGAGCCGCCCACGCCAACAGCGAGGAGCGTGAACAGAAACAGGCTTGAGTCGGCTGCGGCTTTCTGCATAGGGGCGAACCTGCGGGCCGGAGACGTTGCGCAGCATCGCCCGCGAAATGCGGCCAGTTGTCAATCGTGGCGAGGCCACACGTTCAACTGCGAAGCGTCCCTTGGTTGTGACGCGGCCCGGAATCCTACCGCCTTGTCGGACCTGAGGATATCGTGCTACATTACGCCTGAGCACATCGTCGCGGCCCCGGCGGGGGCTGTTGCGGCGTTCCTTGCGTTGCGTACGGAGGAGGGATTGATGAAAGAGAATGTCGAGATGTTCCCCAAAGCCAGAATCCCGTACGGGACGTGGGGGAGCAGTTACTTTCCGGCCTGGCAGACGTCTGCGCTGGCCGAGGTGAACATTGGCCAGTTTGCCGGCGAGGCGATGAATCGCATCCTGGGAATCCGCAGGATTCCGGCCAGCGAATTGGAATACCTGATTATCGGCTCGACCGTCCCCTGGCACTGGAAGTTCTGGAACGCGCCCCTGGTGGCCAGTTGCCTGGGACGCCGGCTCGCCGGGTTCCATGTCGAGCAGGCTTGCGCCACCGGGCTTCAAGCCGTCCTGCTGGCCGGTGCGGAAGTCCAGACGGGCAGCAACGACGTGGTGGGGGTCCTGGCCTTTGACCGGACCAGCGATTCGCCGGTGGGCGTGTTCCCGGAACGGCGAGCCCACCAGCGGACGATGGCGTTGAGCGACGTGTGGGACAATTTCGGCTTCGATCCGGCCACGGCCAAGGCGATGATGACCACGGCGGGCAACGCCTCGCGCAAGCACCGGCTGGATCGGCGCGAAGTGGATGACATCTCCTTCTGCCGCTACCAGCAGTATTTCGCCGCCAAGGCTTCCGGATTCCTCGACCGACTCCTGGTGCCGCTGGACGTGTTGAACGTGCAAGGCCGCACGCTCGGCCGCATCGACGCCGATTTGGGAGTCCGCAGACTGACCCTGGACAGCCTGCGGCAGATGCGCGAACTGGACAGTTGCGTCACGACGGGGACCCAGACGCACGCCTCGGACGGCATGGCCACGCTGTTGGTCACCTCGCCGGAAAAAGCACGGGAGTTAAGCCCGCGTCCGGAGATCGTCATCCAGTTTGTCGCCAAAGCCGAAGTCCGCACGCATCCGACGCTGATGCCGGAGTCTCCGACGTTGGCCGTGCAGAAACTGCTCGACAAGACCGGTTTCACGCTGGCGGACATGGCGGTGGTCAAGTGCCACAATCCGTTCGCGATCAACGACGCGATTTTCTCCAAGGTGATGCACTACGACTGGGAGCAGATGAACCGCACAGGCTGTTCGCTGGTCTGGGGGCATCCTCAGGGTCCGACGCTCACCCGGCTGCTGATCGAGGGTCTGGAGGAAGCGGTGGATTTGGGAGGCGGTTTGGTGTTGTTGTTTGGCTGTGCCGCCGGAGATGTGGGAATCGCGGGCCTGTTTCGCGTCACGGAAGAAGGAGGTGCGTCGAGATGACGAACTCGCTGAGGCAATCAACGCTCCAGACCTTGGGACTGGGTTCCGTTCTGGACATTTTTTCCAGCGGCAAATTGCCGGTGTCGGCCGGCCAACTGGTGGACCAGGTGTTCGGCGGCGCGGCGGAACGCGGCTCGCTGGTGATCTCCGGAGCCAACGGGATTGTGGGCGCCGGCAAGCTGATGCAGCTGACGGCTCGGCTGGAGCCGTTCGGCGTGCGCTCGATCGCGCTTGCCCGTCCCCGCACGGCGGACGGAATCGGTCCGCACTATCCCCGGCTGGTGGAGGCCGTGGGCCAGCAACGCGCCGACCGGATCATGGGGAACATCGTCCGGATGACGTACGATGGCAACCGTCTCCCGGCCGACCTGAAGCAATGGCGTCCCCGTTTTCTGCTGGAAGCGATTCCGGAGATCCTGGAGGTCAAGAAGGCCCACTACCAAGTTTTCCGGGATGTGTTTCCGGGGATCGAAATCCGCTCCGTCACGTCCGGCTTTCCGAGTTCGGAGTTGGGCGTCGGCGTGGCGCACCCTGCGTTTCCCCACGAGACGAACAAGATCTGGGAGGTTGTGGAAGCGAAGACCTCCTCCGTGACGCAACTCCTCTGGGCGCTGGGCTTGATCCCGGTCCCGGTCAGCGACGACTGGTCGTTTGTCCTGGACGTGCTGTTCTGCGGCATTACCCTGGCCGGACTTCGCTATCACCGGGCCCGCAACATGCCGTTCTGGAAGATCGACAAGTACATCCGGAAGCAGATCGGGCCGAATCCGTTCCGCGCGCATGACGTGATCGGCGCCAAGGGCGCGAATTTCCTCACCTGGTCCTGCCTGCATCACCTGGGGCAGAAGTACGGGGCCTTGTTCCAGCCTACGCCGGAACTGGAGGAACGCCAGGCGACCGGCCAGGACTGGTATCCGCTGAACCATTTCCGGCCCGTGGTCGATTGGCCGCTGGACGCGGCGGGCGAGGACGAGTTCAACCAGTGGATCCAAGGCGCCCTGTTCCAGATGGCCAGCCTGCTGCTGCACGAGCAGCGGGGGCACCTGTCGCACATCAACGCGATCGGCGAGTTGTGCGCGCAGTTCCGCCGCGGCATCCTGGCGATGATCCGGAGCGTGGGCGCGGAGGCGGCGATCAAGACGGTCGAGGCCTATCACCGGCTGTACCCCGCCGCGGCCGGCAGTTGCTGGTACCCGGACACGTTCCAACAGATCGACAGCCCCGAGTGGCAGCAGTTGTACGTCAACGCGGAGCATGACGGCCAGGTGGGCGTGATCACGATCAGCCGGGAAAGCTACAACGACGACGTGGACGCCGAACTGAACCGGGCCATCGACTGGCTGCGGGTCGCCGGTGTCACGAAGGTGATCCTGACCGGCGATTTTCATCTGGCCACGCAGATGGTCGGCGCGGATACCAGCGAGTTCTTCTCGGCCTTGGAAGACGTCCAGGAAGGCCATCGAGTGGCGGCCACGTGGGCGGCGACTGCCCGGCGACTGCACGACGAATTCCGAGTCTCCGTCGGCTTCGTCAACGGCAAACGGTGCCTGGGCGGATTCCTGGAACTGCTGCTGCACTGCCATTACGTGGTCGCGGTCGAGGATGCCACCCTGGGCATGCCGGAAGTCACGCTGCCGGTAGTGCCCGGCATGGAAGGCTGCCATTGGCCGTTCCGCAAAGCCGAGCGATCCCAGTGGCCGAGGCTGGTCAGCCTGTTGCTGAGCGGAACGCCCGTCAAGGCCAAGGACGCGGTAAGTTGGCTGATCGATGCCGCCGGCCCGCTGGAGCAGTCGCTGCAAACGGTTTGGCAATTGGTTTCCGGCGGCGCGGCCGGCGTGCAGAAGCGGAAGCTGAACGAGGGCGTCCTGGAAGGGATCCCCGCCGACGTGGGCTTGCCGGCGTCCGACAACGCGGCCACCGAAGCGGCCCGGAAGGCCATTCTGGAGACCATCCGCCACGCCTGCAGCGTGCCGTTGTCCGAAGCGTTGGACGTCCAAGCCCGGCATTCCGGCGACTTTACCGTCACATCGTTCTGCAAGGAAGGCAGCATCGGAGCCGAGTACGCCAAGACGATGAAGGTCTGACGCAGGAAGGTCTGACGCAGGACCGGACAGCCGGCCTGCGGTCTTCCGAGCAGGCAAGAAGTACGGGGATTCCTGAGCGAGCAGTTGCCAGGAATCCGTGGGGCGACGCAGAAAATCCTCGCTTGCGATTGGGGAGGAACCGCCATGCAGCCTCTGCTGTTCCTGTTGGCCGTCGTCGGCTGTGACGGCGGTCTGGCGCGTCCCGATGTGGAGTTCAAGATCTTCCAGTTTCCCGCGGACAAGATTCCCCGGATCGACGGCGATCCGGAGGATTGGGCCGTGGTGCCGGAATCCTATGCGATTGGCACGGATCAGCTGCGGGAGACGGTGATCGGCCTGGGTGACCGCCGCGATCCGGCCAATTTGGACGTGCGCGTCAAGGTCGGCTGGGTGCGAGGACAGAACCACCTGTACTTTCTGTACGAAGCGCAGGACAACTATTGGGACTTCGCCCGCGACGATCTGCACAACGACATCTTCGAAGTGGTGATCGACGGCGACCGCTCGGGCGGGCCGCTGATCCGCCAGATGCATCCCGACAAGTCGCTGCGCACGCAGCCCGACTTCCATTACCGCTTTCACGGCGTGCACGCGCAGAACTACCACATTTTCACGCCGGCCGAAGGCAAGGACTGGGCCATGGTCTGGGGGGCGCAGCCTTGGGCCAAGGAGTTGCCCTACGCCAACGCAGCCTATCGCTACAACTTCCGGCCGGGCGAAAGCGGCAAGCTGGTGCTGGAGTTCTTCGTCACTCCCTTCGACTACGCGCCGCCCGACCGCGCGCGGGCGGTTCCGTCGCAACTGGACGAAGGCCACCTCATCGGCCTGTCCTGGGCCGTGCTCGATTATGACGACCCGGACGCGAAGGACTACGGCGGGTTCTGGAACCTGTCGCACAAAACCAACATGTACGGCGACGCCTCGGATCTGGTCGCCTTCCGCCTGATGCCGATCGAGAAACATCTGCGGAAGCCGGTGGAGGCGGATTGGTCGTTTCAAGTGCTGGATCGGGAGCGGCGCGTCGTCGCGTTCCGCGACCGGTCCTACGGCAACATCACGGCTTGGCACTGGGATTTCGGCGACGGGACATCCAACGCCGACCGTCATCCGGTCCACCGGTACGAGAAGGCCGGCGAGTTCATCGTGACGCTGCGGGTCGAGGGGCCGGAAGGCCAGGCGCGGCGCACGAAAATCTGGGATGTGACGCTTCCCTGATCGGCCGCGGGCCGCGACGGCGCGTCCTTGACGAAAGGTAGCAGTCATGAACGGTTCCCATCGCACGGCGGCGGTTGCATGGAGTCTGCTGCTGGCGGCGGCGGCGCTGATCCACGCGGTCGGCGGCGGTCGGGCGGCCGCGGCAGCGAGCCCGCAACTCCGCGGCATGTGGATGCACGCCAACTTCATCCGGACTCCGGCGGAAGCCGACGCTTGCATCGACAAGCTCCAGCGGGCCCACTTCAACGCCGTGTTTCTGTTGGTCTGGTACTGGGGCGGACAGGCCGCCTTCCAGACTGAGAGCTGCCCGATGCTGGAGGGAGTTCAAGCGGGCTACGATCCGCTGCAGTACATGGTCCGGGAGTGCCGCCGCCGGCAGATCGAGGTGCATGCCTGGTTCGTCAACGGCGCGTACGGCCATCCCACGCCGCTGCACGTGCTGGACCAGCATCCCGATTGGGTTGTCGACAGCGGCGGCGAGCAAACCACGCTGTGGTACGACCTGGGCCGGCCGGAGGTCCGCAAGTTCCAGGGCGATCTGATGATCGAGGCCCTGACCCGTTACGATCTGGACGGCATCCACTTTGACTTTATCCGCTACGACGGACCCGCGATGTGCTACTGCAAGCATTGCCAGGCCGAGTTCGCCGCGCGGTACGGGTGCCAGCCGATCGAGCCGCTGCGAGCGACCTCGTTTCCGTTCGCCTGGGCGATTGCCGGCAATCCGGTGGCCAAGCCCACGACGGCCCAAGTCCTGGCCCAGTTCTCGGACGGCACACCGGCCATCGCGATCAACGCGTTGGGCAAGGGCCGGGTGCTGCTGTTCAATTGGCACGCCGTGCGCTCCGCGTTGCCGCCGGTTGTCGAGACCCTGCGCCGCGTCCTGCGGCAATGGAACGTTCCGACCGACCAGGTGGTCGTGATGGACACCGCGCCGAACCGCGAGCGGTATGGCGTCAAGGGGACCAAAGAGGCCGCTGAGGCGTTCCGCCAGCTCGGTTGCAAGGCCGCGATCGCCGCCGAAGACCGCCTGGCCCAGCTGCCGCCCGGCGCGCTGCTGGTCCTGGCCGACGTGTACCTGATCCCTGACGAGGTAGCCCAATCGCTGGAACAGTTCGTCCGCGCCGGCGGCCTGCTGGTGGTCATTGACGGCCCGGTCCGGTCCATCGGCAACGCGTCGATTCAGCGCGTGCTGGGAATGCGCGGGACGGCCAAGTACATCAATCATCTGGAGGTCGTCCAGCCCGTCGGCGCTAGCGACCTGCTGGCGCGTTCGGACACCCGGATCGACCTGGAACAGATCAATCTGAGACGCAGCAAATGGCCTGAATACCGCAAGTCTGGCGTGACCCAACTGGTGCGGGACGTGTACCGGCGCGCCAAGCAGGCCAAGCCCGCAGCCCAGGTCACCGCGGCCGTGTTCTCGTCGCTGGCCTCGGCCGAAAGGGTCTTCCAGGACTGGCCCGGCTGGCTCCGCGAGGGAGTTGTCGATTACGTCGTGCCCATGGCCTACACGCCCAGCAACGACGTGCTGGCCAAGCAACTGCAGGAGTGGAAGACGGTCGATCCGCAGCTGGAGCGAATCCTGCCGGGACTGTGCATTTATACCCGCGTCAAGGAAGGCGACCGCTTGATTCAACGCGAGGCAGCGACGATATTCACCCAGTATCGGATGTGCCTGGACCAGGGAGCCCGAGGCGTCAACTTGTACTCGCTGGACGGCACGGCCGCCGAACCCGTGTTGCTGCTGAATGAGCCGCTGATCGAGGCCCTCCGCGACGGACCGTTCAAAGACGAGGCGCCGGCCTATCGGCCGCCGGCGCGCGGGCCGGCCAAATAGACACTTCAACCCCCGAGGAGAAATGAGATGCACCGATTCGCGTTCCTGCTGCTGGCAACCCTTTCGCTGGCGACCTCGGCCACCGTCGACGCGGCCGAAGGGAAAACACTCCTGGCCGGCGCGGCCACCAGTAACATCACTCCGTTCCTGGGCGGCGGGCTGGTAGGCAACTTCGGCACGCCGCCGCCGGCCAAGTACGTGCATGACGAATTGCGCGCCCGATGCTTCGTCCTGGACGACGGCGCCACGCGGCTCGCGCTGGTGGTCAGCGACAATATCTACATCAGCCGCGAAGTGCTGGACGAAGCCAAGCGGCTGGTGACCGAGGCGACCGGCCTGCCGGCGGACCGCCTGCTGATGTCCTGCACGCATACGCATTCGTCGGTCAGCGCCCGCTGGAAGAATCCGTTTCAGCCGGAGAAGGAATTCACCGAGTACCAGCGGTTCGTCGCGCGGCGGATTGCCGACGGCGTGCGGTGTGCAATCAACAATCTCCAGCCGGCGCGCATCGCCTGGGGCACGGCCGATTTGCCGGGGCAAGTGTTCTGCCGCCGCTGGCTGATGAAGCCGGAAGTCAAGTTGTTCAACCCGTTCGGCGAACCGGATCACGCCAAGATGAATCCGGGGAACAGCCCCCATCTGCTGAAGCCAGCCGGGCCGGTCGACCCGCAGATCGCGTTTCTGGCCCTGCAGACGACCGACGGCCGACCGCTGGGGCTGCTGGCCAATTACTCGCTGCACTACGTGGGCGGGACCGGCCGGAATCACCTCTCCGCCGACTACTTCGGCGTGTTTTGCGACCGTATCCAGCAGTTGCTGGGCGCGGATGGGCAGGATCCGCCGTTTGTGGGCGCGCTGAGCAACGGCACCAGCGGCAATATCAACAACAACGATTACTCCAAGCCTCGCGAAAAACGAGAACCGTACCAGCAGATTCGGCTGGTCGCCGACCAGTGCGCCCAGGCCGTTTTCCAGCAATACCCGAAACTCACCTGGCACGACTGGGTGCCGCTGGGGATGCGCCAGCGGGAATTGGAGCTGGCCGTGCGCAAGCCGACGCCGGCGCAACTGGAGCACGCCAAGCAAGTCCTGGCCGAGCCCGAGCGGCCGGACAAGTTCCCGCATGAACGGGCCTATGCCCAGAAAGCCATCCAGCAACTCGAGTCGCCCGACACGGTCCGCGTGATGCTCCAGTCCGTGCGGATCGGCGAGTTGGGCATTTTCGCCATTCCCTTCGAGGTGTTTTCGGAGATCGGTTTGGAACTGAAGGCCCGCAGCCCCTTCCAACCCAGCTTTACGATGGAACTGGCCAACGGCGGTTACGGTTACCTGCCGACACCCGAGCAACACGAACTGGGCGGCTACGAGACCTGGCTGGGCACCAACAAGGTGGAACTGCAGGCCTCGGTCAAGATCGTCAAGACGCTGTTGGAGATGGCGGCCGAATTGAAGTGAGGTTGGCTGGGCCCGCGTGTGGGGGATCGGCCAGCTCGCCGCGTGCGCGAGCTGTGCCTGTCCCACTTCGAATTGTGACCTGCATTCACGGGGAGATGTCGCGATGAAAGCCTGCTTGCTTGGAATGCTCTTGCTGTCGGCCGCGACCACTTCGGCGGCGGATGTTTACGTTTCTCCCCAAGGCAGCGACGCCAATCCCGGCACGGCCGACCGGCCCTTCGCGACGCTGGCGCGGGCGCGGGACGCTGTGCGGGCGCTGAAGGCCCAGGGCCCGCTGGCAGAATCCGTGCGGGTGATCGTGGCCGACGGCGTCTACACCTTGACCGAACCCCTGGTGTTGACCGCCGAAGACAGCGGCACGGCCCAGGCTCCCGTCAGCTACGAAGCGGCATCCGGCGCGCGGCCGGTGTTCAGCGGCGGACGTGTGATCGGCGGCTGGAAGCAGGCCGGCAACGGACTGTGGACGGTTCAGATTCCCGAGGTGGCCGCCGGCAAGTGGTATTTCGAGCAGCTGTTCGTGGGCGGCCGCCGGGCCACCCGCGCCCGCAGTCCGAACAAGTTCTACTACTACATCCAGAACATCCAGCAAACGGTGCTGGACGAAGGCGGCTCGTCGCGCAAACCCAAGCGGGCCCGGCAGACACTGACGATGCGGCCCGAGAAGTTTCAGCAGGCGCTCGGCCAGGTCGCCCCCGGCGACCTCCGCGATATCAACCTGGTGGTCTATCACAACTGGGACAACACGCGGCGTTTTCTGGACCGCATCGACCCGCAGCAGGCGGCGCTGGTCACGACCGGCGAAGGGATGAAGTCCTGGAACCCGTGGCGAAAGAACGGGCTGTTTCACCTGGAGAACTACCTGGCGGCGCTCGATGTTCCCGGCGAATGGTACCTGTCGCGGGACGGCACGTTGTCCTACCAGCCGCTGCCCGGCGAGGACCTGACGCAAACGACGGTGGTCGCGCCGGTGGCGGAGAAATTCCTGGTGATCCAGGGCGATCCGGCGGCGGGCAAGTTCGTCCAGCACGTGGCGTTCAAGGGCCTGACGTTCCGGCATGGCCAGTGGCTGACGCCGCCGGGCGGTTTCGAGCCGGCGCAGGCGGCGGCCCCGATCGAAGCCGCCGTGATGGCCGACGGCGCCCGCAACGTTACGATTGAGGATTGCGAGATCGGACACGTCGGCACGTACGTCGTCTGGTTCCGCCGCGGCTGCCGCGAGTGCACGCTGAGGAAATCGTACCTGCACGACTTCGGCGCAGGCGGCGTGCGGATCGGGGAAGCCGGGATCGCGGCCAACGAGTCCGAACGGACCAGCCACATCACGGTGGACAACAACATCCTCCGTCACGGCGGCCGCATCTTCCCGTGCGCCGTCGGCGTCTGGATCGGCCACAGCCCCGACAACAAGGTCACGCACAACGAGATCGCCGACCTGTACTACACCGGCCTGTCCGTCGGTTGGCGGTGGGGTTACGGCGAGAGCCTGGCCAAGCGGAACACGCTCGCGTTCAATCACGTGCATCACATCGGCTGGGGGCTGTTGAGCGATATGGGCGGCATCTATACGCTGGGGCCGTCCGAAGGCACCGTGGTCCGGCACAACGTGTTCCACGACATCTACGCCTATTCCTACGGCGGCTGGGGCATGTACACGGACGAAGGCAGCACGGGCATCCTGTTCGAGAACAACCTGGTGTATCGCGTCAAGACGGGCGGGTTCCATCAGCACTACGGCAAGGAGAACGTCGTCCGCAACAACATCCTGGCGTTCAGCAAGCTGTACCAGTTGCAGGCGACGCGAGTCGAAGAGCACCTGTCGTTCACCCTGGAGCGGAACATCGTGTACTGGGACAGCGGCGTGCTGCTGTCGGGGCGGTGGGACAAGGTGCGGCACGCCAGCGGCCGGAACTGCTACTGGGAAGCCGGCGGCAAGCCGGTGGATTTCCTGGGCAACACGCTCGAAGCGTGGCAGGCGAAGGGCCACGAGCAAGGCTCGATCGTCGCCGATCCGAAGTTCGCCGATCCGGCCCGGGGCGACTTTCAGCTGGCTCCTGATTCGCCGGCACTGAAGCTGGGGTTCGTGCCCTTCGATTACCGGCAGGCAGGCGTGTACGGCGACCCGGCCTGGACCGCCAAGGCCGGCGAGGTGACGTATCCGCCGCTGGAGATCATCCCGGAAGCGCCGGCGTCGAAGTGAGTGCGTGGGCGGGATTGGCGGTGCCTGTCCCCTTTTTTCCACAAGCTGTGAAGCATCATTCGAACCTGAAGGAGGATGATCATGATCCGAAGGCGTGGTTGGCTACAGACGGTGGCCGTCACAGGCGGCTTGCTCCTGGGCGCCGCCGGTCCGGCCTTGGCTGGAACCGTCACCGTGCTGACTCCGCCGACGGGTGAGAAAGCGTACTCGATCGCCGGCGATGCGTTCGCCGGATTGTGGGAGCAAGTGACCGGGCAACGTCCGGCTGTCAAGGTCTGTGAGGCGCGCGCGAGCACCGATCGGAAGGAGAACCTCCCGGCGGGCGATCTGGTTCTGATCGGCTCCGACGCCGTCCATCCGCTGGTCCACCAGTTGATTTACCAGGGCGCGTTCGAGTCGCTGGGCATTCAGTACGGGGGCGACGAATACCGGCTGCTGTGTGTCTCGCGCGACGGGCGGCGGTGGCTGATCCTGGCCGGCGGCTCCGGGCGGTCCACGCTGTATGCCGTGTACGACTTCTTCCGCCGCCAGGCGGGCGTGGAGTATTTCTGGGACGGCGACGTGATCCCAAAGCGGGACGCGATCGAATACGACCAGCTGGACGTGGTGGAGCAGCCGCGTTTTGCCTATCGAGGCCTGCGCTATTTCGCCCACCGAGGCCTGCACCGCTTCCAGGCCGAGCATTGGGACCTGGACGACTGGAAGCAGGAGATCGATTGGTGCGTGAAGAAACGGTTTAACCTGTTCATGCTCCGTACCGGCATCGACGACCTGTTCCAGCGGGCCTTTCCGGACGATGTGCCGTACCCGCCCACCGACGCCAAGGACCCGGACGGCGTCGACCGGTCGTACGACGACCGCACGTCGTTCTGGGCGCTGAAGTATCGGGGAGAACTCCGCAAGCAGGTCTTGCAGTACGCCCGCGACCGCGGCTTGCTGCACCCGGAAGACACGGGCACGATCACGCATTGGTACTCGCACACGCCCAGTTCGTTCTACCGCAGCCGGCCGGACTTCCCTGTCATCCGCGACCAGAAGACAGGCTATTCGCTCACGACGCAAGCGATCTGGGATATCGAATCGCCGATCACTTGGGACGCCTACTGGAAACTGACCGAGACGCATATCCGCCAGTTCGGCGAACCGCGGATGTTCCACACGATCGGCATGGCGGAACGGACGTTCGGCAAGGACGCGCACGACAGTCTGCAGCGCAAACGGTACGTGTACCGCCAGACCCAGCAGAAACTCCGCGAGCACTACCCCGATGCGCCGCTGCTGATCGCCAGCTGGGACTTCATCGGCTGGAACTGGACCGATCAGGACGTCCACAACCTGTTGGCGGAGTTCGATCCCAGCAAGACAATCCTGCTGGAGTACACCTCGGACAATCCCCGCAAGGTCAGCTATCGCGACTGGGGCGCGATGGGACGTTTTCCCTGGATCTTCGGCATTTTCCACGGGTTTGCCCGCAACGGCGACATCCACGAAGACTACGGGTTGCTGGCGCCGCGACTGCAGGAAACGGCCGCCGACAAGATGGCCCTGGGACTGGTGATGTGGTCGGAGATCTCCCACAACGACACGTTCATGTTGGAGTACCTGGGCGCCAACAGCTGGCAGCCGCGCGACGTGGAATTACCCGTGGCGCTGGCCCGGTACTGCCGCACGCGGTACTCGCCCGAGTTGGCCGGCCGGATGGAAAAGTTGTGGAGCGGCTTCCTGGACGCCTCGCAACTGCTGCACTGGCACGACACGCGGGGCGAAGGGACGACCTGGTTCGGCGAGCCGCAGTACCGTTTGCTCGCCACCTCGGCCTTCCTGAATCTGGGAGCCGAGCGGTTGCCGCGGCTGCAGGCGGACCTGGAGCGATTCCAACAGGGACTGGCGGCGTCGCCGACGGTCCTGGCAGGGTTGGCGGAGATTGCCAAGCAGCCTTCGGCCGGCGTCCGGGGGGCGCTCTGGCAGCGTGACGCGCTGGACATGGCCCGCACGATCGCCAGCCGCGCCCTGGTGGCCGCCCACATCCGGGCCGGGCTGGAGATGGAGAACTGGCGTGCGGGCAAGGCCGACGCCGACGCGGTTCGCCAGCGTGCCGAACTCACCCGGCGAACCATGGACGCCCTGGCCGGCGTGCTGGCCCTGTCCGACGACTTCTCCATGCTCGCTTCGCTGAAGCGTCTGGAACGAGCCCGGCCGCTGAACGAGGTCGCCCCGACGATCAATCCGCACAGCGAACTGACGCTGAAATCCAACGCCGAAAACAGCTACTGCCGCAGCCAGCACTACGAATTGGTGCGGCACGTCTACCGGCCCGAACTGGACGCCTACTGGGACTGGGCCCTGGGCCGGATCGAGTCGGGTGACAAGACGCCCTGGAAGCGGCCGGCGGATTTCGCGCAGCGGGCCAAACAGATCGCGGACAAGTTCTACGAGACCCCGCTGGCCGCGATGGCGCCGAAGCCGCCTCAGGAACCCGCGGCGCTGGCCACGGCCCTGACGGAGTTGGGCAGTGCGGTGAAGGAGACGTTGCGGGCCGGTGAATGAAGGAGGAGTTCCAATGCGTGTCTCTATTTCCGTCGATCGGCTGCAGGCTGCGCTGAGCGGCCTGGTCCAGAAGTACGCCGTGTCGGCTCCGCCGGGCTGGACGCTTGAGGCCGGGCCGGATGGGGCGGCGGGTTCGTACGCCATGTTGCCAGGCTGGACTGCCATCGAACGGCCTTTGCGGGCCGACTGGGTGCCCTTGCTGCCTTGGCGCAGCGAGCGGCGGTTTGTCGAACTCAAACGGCTGGTGGACGACCAGGTGGTGACGCCGGTGTGCCTGGCGCGTTTCGCCTGCCAGACCGACGGCTCGCCCTGGGACCTGGCCGCCATCCTGTACCGGGAATTCGACCTGGCCGAGTGGCTCCTCGGCTCGCAGTTGACGGCCGTCACGGCGTCGATTGCTGGGCCGGTCGCGAACGTGATTGTGCGGCTGGCCGGCGGCGCGGTCTGCGGCATCGAAGCGAACGCGGCGCTGCCGGCCGGCACGGCGAGGATCGATCGGCACGAGCTGATCGCGCGTCGCGGCGTGGCCTGCGACCGCGTGGTCGATACCCAGGTGCCGCAGGATTCGGTCTATGCGCTGACCGCCGACGGGGAAAGCCGATACACGGATACGGACGCCGAGTTGTTCGGCCTGGAGCCCGATGAAGTGCTGCTGGTCCGAGCGGCGTACGAGACGTTGCTCCATGCTGACCGCGCCGACTCCTTGCGACGTCAGCACCAGCGGCTCTCTGCGCTGGTGCGGCTGGCTTTTGAATCGGACCGGCGGTGCCAACGGCTGGACGTGGAAGGAGACTCGAAATGACGCCTTTGAAGATCGCCATGCTGTCGCTGACCCACGGCCACACGCGCAAGTACTACCAGACGCTGCGCGATTCGCCCAAGCTGGATTGGGTGGCCGCGTGTGCCGAGAACGAAGCGGTCGAAGGTCTGTTCCGGAAGACGAACCCGGACGTGCCCTGCTACCGCGACGAGCAGGAGATGTTCGACCGGCACCCGGACATCGAAGCGGTCGTGCTGGCCTCGGCCAACAGCCGGCACCTGGACCAGGTGCAAGCCTGCGCGGAACGCGGCATTCACATCCTGTCGATGAAGATCCCCAGCTTCGACATGGGCGAATACGACCGGATGATCGAACTGGTCGAGCGGGCCGGCGTCGTCTGCCAGATCGAACTGGAGCTGCATTACAACCCGGTGGTCCACCGCGTGAAGAAGCTGCTCGGCGAGGGCGCGATTGGCCCGGTTCGCGCGATGGCTGCTACGAACATCACACTCTCGCCGGTGTGGGCGTTTCCTTGGCAGGGCGTGCCCGAATTGAGCTACGGACGGCGCGTGCCTCTCGCGCCCGGCAATCCCCGGTTCCGCGGCGGCGCGCTGTGCGATCACCCGCACATCTTCGACCTGATCCGCTGGCTGACCGGCGCCGATTTCCAAACGATTTTCGCCGAGCAAGCGCCGAACCTGCGGACCGACCTGGAGGTCGAGGACCTAATGCTGGTCAACGGCAAGATGACCGATGGCACGACGTTCCTGCTGGACCCCTCCTGGTCGCGGCTGGAAGAGCGTCTGACCGTGCCGGGGCCGGGTTGGGAGGTCTTTCCCAAGCGGATGGAGGTCAACCTGGCGTTGCACGGCGAGCGCGGGACGCTGCTGGTCGACTGCTTCGGTCCCAACGTCTACCACAACGGCGCGCCCCGCGACCGGTACACCGTGCAGTACACGTACTTCGACGAGTGGATCGGCCTGGTCGACGAGTTCGTCGATTGCGTGCGGAACGGCAAGACCCCTCAGATCAACCTCCGCTGGCACCGCCGGACGATCGAGGCGATGAACGCCTGCTACGAGAGTCTGGAAAAGGGGCAGCCGGTGACGTTGTGAACGATCTCGCCTGAGTTCGGCCGTAAACAGGACGGAGCGTGCCGCCCACATCATCAGGAAACGGTGCCATGAGACAGAACCTCGCTAGACTTGCTGTTTCGTCTGTTCTGCTGACCTTTGTTGCGGTGGGCATGTCGTTGGCAGAGAGTGGACCGCAGCCTGCTTGCCCGTTGGTGCCGGTCCCCAAGTCGTACTGCGACCACGGCCGGACGTGGCAGCTGCTCGATCTGGAGCAAACGGCCATCGCGATTGGTCCGCAGGCCACCGAACCGGAACGCTACGCGGCCGAACGGCTGCAAGCGCACGTCGAGCGGCGGTTCAAGCGGCGGATTCCGATCCTTGCCGAAGCGGCCCTGCCCGACGCGGTGCGGCAGGTCTTTCTGCTGGGCCAGCGGAGCACCAATCCCTGGCTCGACCGGCTCTGCCGCCAGCAGAAGATCGAGTCGGGGGTCCCGCCGGCTGCAGGTGCGGATTCCGGCACACGGAGTGTGCCGCCTGCGACGGAAGACGGTTTCGCGATCGAGTGCTGCGAGGACCAGGGCCGGCAGGTGGTGATCGTCGGCGGCAGCAATCCGCGGGGCGTGATCTACGGACAGGATGCGCTGTTTGATCTGATGCGGGCCGAGGCGGGGCAGGTCGTCTGGCCCGTGGTTTCGGTCCGCGATTGGCCGAGCATCCCCTGGCGCGGCCGGCCGCACTCGGTGCTCCGCCAGCACCTGGTGCCCGGAGCGCTGGACGCCTACCTCCGCGCCCGGCTGAACTTTACCGACGTCCGCGACGACCCGAACGCGAAAGCCACCAACGTCTTTCCGGCCCGAAAGGCCTCGATGGGCTTCCCGGCCGGCGTGCCCATCGACGCCGACACGGTCAAGCGGATGGTCACCGAGTCGCATTGCCGCGGCTTGTTCGTGTACGGAACCGTCTCCAGCGGCGTGCCGCAAGACAAGCATGACAAGGTATTGGAGACGTTTGGCCAACTGAGCGATCTGGGCGTCGATGGGCTGTGGATTTCCTTTGACGACGTGGGCGGCGGCGAGGACGCGCCGGAGCTGATTGCCCGGGTGCTCGAATTCGGCCAACAGCGCGGCATGACGGGCCGCCAGATCGCCACGACGCCGCCCAGCGGCGATTACCAGAACATCGACACGCCGTTCAACCGCCGCGCTGCGCAAGTGGCCGGTTTTGCCGACGCCCAGTGGTTCTTTACCCGCGTGCCGTGCCAGGCGGACGCTGCGGCGGCCCGCGAGATCGGCCTGCGCCGCTTGCCCGGCTGGTGGCACAATCTGGTCGATTTTGGCGTCACCGGCGGGTTCCTGCACAATGGCGATGTCCTGGTCAGTCTGCGGGCCGACGACCGGCCGGCGTACGTCGAGCCTCAGCCGCTGTCGCGCGGCTGGCATGCTCCCCAGTACGACAAGTTGCGCGACGCCGACCAGCACACCGACCACGTGATGCTATGGGGCGTAGTCGGCGGCTGGCCGGAAGAATACCAGATGGCCGCGTTGGGCATCTGGGCCTGGAACCCGGCGGCCCACGACTGGGACCAGACGCGGCGAGCGATCTACCGCTATGTGTACGGTCCCGGCCAGGTGGAAACCGCCTGGACGGTCGACGACAAACTGGTGGAACTCAAATCGCTGTTTCACCTGCCGCTGTGGCGCTACGAACCAAACAAGGGCTGGCCGTGCCGGCTGAAGCAGGCCGCCGACCGGCCGCGAGCACTAGCCTTGATCGACGAGTTGGAGTCGCTCAGCCGCGATCTCTCAAAAAACTCGCCCGCCGAGTCGGCGATCGCCCCGGAGCGGTTGGAGAGCGTGTATCTGGAGCCGCTGCGGACCACGCTGGTGTACGCGCGGAAGATGACGCTGTTGGAATACCCCGAAGACTGGGCAGCCGACGTCGAGGAACGCTTGTTCGACGCGTTCGCGGAGGGGGATGCCGCGGCGGCAGAGCAAACGCTGACGCCCGCCCGAGCGCGGCTGGGTGAACAGTTGACGCGGATCGCCGAGGAACTCCAGGGCCTCAAGGCGATCGACGGGTATCGCAAGCATTGGGAAAGCCGCTTTCCGCCGCTGGAAGCCTGGAAGGGACTGGTCGACCAGCGGCGTTCTGCGATGATCGGGCGGCTGAATCGACTGCTGAAACAGGGCCCGACGGAACTCTTTCCGTACAAGGCCGCCACCGCGGACGACGTGGCCGCGCTGTTTGCCGATTGGGAACGCCCGCCGGAGGGCAAAACCCTGGCCGAGTTGACTGCCGAGGATTGGCTCCGTCCGGCGTCACGCTGGCGCGGGGCCTTCGTCGTCGGGCCCAGCGGACTGGGGGGACGTCCGAGCGTTGCCCTGGCCCATCCGGCTAGGATTCCCTCGACGCCCGGCGACTATGCCGAAGTGCGAGCCGAATTGCCGGCGCCGAAATTTGACAGCCGGCTGCTGCTGGACGCTTGCGTCGAGGACACCCGCTCGGACAACCAGTGGCGCGGGTATCGCTTCATGCAGCTGTGGGTCAACGACCAGCTGGCGTGGGAGGAGGACGTGGCTCCGGACCGCAAAGGCCGCGTCTGGGTCACGGTCGACGTCTCCGAGGCCGCGCGGGCCGCCGCTCCCTTGAAGCTCCGCTTCCGCGTGGAGGACCGACGCGGAGTGGGCAACCATCTGAGTGTCACCTTCTTGGGCCCCGTGCGGCTCCGGGAGGGCCAGGGACAGCAATGACGCTGCCTGCGCCCGCCGTGGCCTGAACGTGCGCGGCTGGCTGAGCCGCCTGTTGAGCGATCAGCAAGCACGCGACAAGAACGCCCGGACCGTGAGATGGGGGCACCCAAATCGTGACTTCATCAACGGCGAGTAAAACGTGCCGAAATCCCGTTTGGTGCCTGCGCGCAGCGGGCTGGAATTGCCCACTGCAGCAGCGCCGTGTTAAGCTGCCCGACGCTTGAAGCTCACCGCCGGATGACGACCCGTCGGCAGCTTGGGCTCATTGCATGTGCCGGAGAACGATCATGCCCAACGCTTTTGCCCTCATCGCGTTTGCCTGCTTGGCTGCGGATGCCCGCCCTGGATTAGAAGTGGACGCGCGTGGATTCGCCGCCGGGTTTGACTCCGGGGCGCTTGTGCGATTGGTGGATGCGGATGGGACGTGGTACGTGAGTCCGGCCGACAGACCGGCCGGACTGGGCGTCCATACGTTGTCGGGCGAGTTTCATGCGGGTGCCGGCGAGGGGCCGGGACGGCTGGGCGCGGATGGCCGTGCGGTCCAGCGATGCACCGGTTTTGACGGCCTGGATGGGGTGACTGCCCAGTGCAAGGTGTCGCTGGACAAAGCGGCGGGGGAGATCGTCTGTTGCCAGGCGGTGGGGGCTGGTGCACGCGGGGAAGGGAGCCCCGCGCCGAGCGTGCGTCCGGCGTCCAGAGCGGCGGGCGTGTGGGGCGTCAGTTGGTCGATCGGACGGATTCCGCTGGACTTCGCCATCCTGGTGCCCGGAAGGTCTGGGATTCGCCTCACGGCGGACAGCCCCGGACGCAGGCAACAGTTCGATTACCCGATCGGCTGGGAGGCCCAGCTGGTGATTGTCGAGGGCGACAAGCGGGGTTTCTACGTCTGGGCCGAGGATCCGCGCGGACGGTTCAAGCGGCTGGTGGTCGAGCGGCATTGCGATGGCTGGCAACTGACGCTGGTGACCATCAACTACGCGCCCTTCGATGATCTGACCGCGTGCGAGTCGGTCCCCTGGCGATTGGGCGTCTACCAGGGGGATTGGCGCGTGCCGGCGCGGCGGTACCGGGAGTGGATGGAGCAGCATTTTCAGCCGGTGCCGATCGACCAGCAGAAGCCCGCGTGGGTCGGCGATGTCCGCTGCCTGGTGATCATGGGGCTGGACCGGGAGATGCTGGCCGAGTTGCCCAAGCGGCTGGATCCCGCGCAGACGATCCTGTACGTCCCCTCGTGGCGATCGGCCGGCTACGACCGGGACTATCCGACTTACGACGCTCCGTTGGATTCGCTGGAGCCGTTTGTGAACCAGGCCCACGGGCTGGGCTTTCGCGTCATGCTGCACGTGAACTACTTCGGCGTCGACCCGAAGCATCCCTTGTACGAGCAGTTCGAACGATACCAGGTGCGCAGTCCCTGGGGCAACCACGAGCGTCAGTGGTGGCTCTGGGACCGGGCCCAACCGGAGATCCGGTTCGCGTACATCAATCCAGCGTGCCGGGCGTGGCGCGAGTCTTTTGTCAAGCACATGGCAACGCTGTGCCGCCGATACGAGATCGACGCCTTGCACCTGGACCAGACGCTGTGCATCTACAACGATCACAACGGCCTGCTGGACGGCATGTCGATGATCGACGGCAATCTCGCTTTGCATCGCGAGCTGCGCGAGGCGTTGCCGGAGGTAGCCCTCAGCGGCGAGGGATTGAACGAGGTGACCTGTCGCTACGAAGCGTTTGCCCAACGTCATGCCTGGGGCGTGAACCATGCGGACGGAACCTGGAACCGCCGGCCGCTCGCTTGCGCTCATCCGATCAGTTCCTACCTGCTGCGGCCCTATACGGTGATCAACGGCTACCTGGGCTGCGCGCCGCCCACGCACGGGCAGATGTACGCGGCTTGGAACGAGGCCTATGAACACTGGGGCGTGATCCCGACGCTGAAGCCGAATCTGGATCAGCTGCGCCGTCCCGCCGATTTTTCCCGGCAGTTCTTCGACGAAGCGGATTTCTGGCTCCGCAACCGCTTGCAGATCGACCTCGAAGCGGCGTGGCCCGCCGACGTGGCGTTTCCCTTCCGCACCGCCGACGGGCGGCGAGCCGTGCGGACGGTGGACGGCCGCTTTTGCTGCGCGAATCGCGAGGTCAGCCACACGCTTACCGGCGTGGGGCAACTGGCGACGACGGGAACGATTCCGGGTTGGCGGGCTTACGACGATCAGCGGCTGTTGGGCCTGGATCCGGAACGCTGGTATCCGTGCTTTGATGAGCCGCGCGATCCGCACGTGTTTCACGCCGCGCTGCTGCCCGACGACGTGATCTGTGAAGCGGTTGTGAGTCGCGACGAGCTGGCCGTGTTTCGTTCGCGCAGCCGGGAAACGATCGTGGCGGATCTGGTCGCGCGGATGGATAGTGCCGCGTGCGAATCACGCCCGTTTGCGGGCCTGCCCAGCCATTGGGTCGGCGCGGGCGCGGCCGAGGACGGCGGCTCGTTCCAGGACCAGGATGACGGCGTTCTCGCGGCCCATCCACCGTGGAAAGCCGTTGGAAAGAACCCGGATACGGGAGCGGCGAGCTCCGGCGGGACAGGGATCGCTTGCGCGCGCTTCCAGGTGGAACTGCCCGCGGCGCCGCAACTGGTCTTGGTCAGCCAAATCAGCCTGGCCCGCGAGGCCGCACAGCCGAACCGATCCGACGGCGTGACGTTCATCATGGCCGCCGCCGCAGGCGCGACGCGACGGGAACAGCTGTGGCATCACGCCTCGGAAGACCGGCGGCAGATCGAGTTGGACATCACGGCCCTGGCCGGTCAGACGGCCACTGTGGAACTGGCCGTGGATCCCGGTCCCAAGCGATCGGCCAGCTATGATTGGGCATGCTGGACCAGTCCGCGAATCGAACGTCGCGGTCGGCGGCCGGCCACGATCGGGTTTGCCGGTTCCGTTCCGGATGCGCTGGCCGTCGATCAGCGCGGCCTTCAGTCGCTCCGCCGCGAGGGCGCCGTGCTGATCACCGACGCGCTCCAGCCCGGCTCGGTCTTTTTGCTCCGCCAGCAACCGCCGCAGGTCACGCTGCCGCTGAATCTGGCAGATCAGCCTCGCACAGTCGTTTTCGTGGACGATTCCGGGCGAGAGTGGATTGGTCCCGAACACGCAGCCGTACGTCCCGAACGGCTGACGGTGGGCGGAGTAACCAAAGACGGCCTGTTCGCCCATCCGCCGAACCACGGGCGCACGATCGCCTACCTCCCGCTCACCTTGCCCAACCAGCCGCTGAAGCTGTCCTGCGCCATCGGCGTCCGCGACGGTTCGACCTCGGAAGGCGTGGTCTTCGCAGTCGAAGCAAACGGGGCGGAACTGGCCAGGCGGCGCATGGTCCCCGGCGCGTGGGAGACGCTGACCGTCGACCTTTCGGACCTGGCCGGCAAACCGGTTGTCCTCGGTCTGGTGACCGACTCGGACGGCACTTACAGCTGCGACTGGGCCTGTTGGGGTGAACCAGTGATTCAGGAGGCCGAGACGCACGCGGACCGGCGGTGAGGGACCGACTCCCACTGTTGGCCGTCCGGCGTGACCCCACCACCGCTGATCAGCATATGCACGTGGGGATGCTACCTGACAAAGGCACGGGCATTCAAGATCGCCAAGGAAATGCTGAATCAGCTGGCGGTGTAGCAGTCAGAAACGCTGGGGATGCCCATGATTTCGGTCTTTGGCAACAACTTCATCTCCCCGTGTTGAAATCTCGGACGATTCTATCCACTTTTTCTTGCCCCTCGTGGTTGCGGTCCGCTTTGGCGGGGGTTGGGTTGGTGCCAGTGGGTGCCGTGCGGTCTAGCTAACTGTACGGCTGAAATCGTTTGCGCGCCGTCCGTATCTTACCCGACATTCGTGACGGATGACCGGCACGCTGTACGAGCAGTTCGCCGAGTCGCGGAAGCTGGAGAAGGCCATTCGCTCGAACCTGGAGGGCTTGGGGTATGGCGGGCGCGGGCGTCGCGAATTGTGACCGCCTTGCGGCGCGTTTCATGATTTGAGATCACAGTCTGTGACTTCAAAGGCAGTCCTGAAGGATGTTTCCATGCCACAGTCTCTCGCCGCCGTGTACTTGCACTTGGTCTTCTCGACCAAAGACCGCTTCCCATTCCTGAACGACGAATCGCTCCGCCGACGGTTGCACGAGTACCTGGGCGGCGTAACGAAAACCCTGGACTGTCCGCCACTGCGCGTCGGTGGCGTGGAAGATCATGTCCATCTGTTGGTGCGATTCGGCCGAACCGTGTCCATTGCCGATTGGGTCAAGGAGGTCAAACGTGTTTCCTCGATCTGGGTTCACAAACAAGGCCAATCGCACCAGGCGTTTCATTGGCAGAACGGCTACGGAGTGTTTTCGGTCAGCCATTCCAACCGGGATTGCGTCATCGAGTACATTGATGGCCAGAACGAACACCATCGGCGGAGAACGTTTCAGGACGAACTCCGGGAGTTCTTCCGGAGACACGAAGTGGAATTTGACGAACGATCTGTGTGGGACTAAGCCCAAGGCGGTCATGACAATACCAGCGACGCACCGCCACGGTCGAACAACATCCAGACGGTCGAACAGCGAATCAACCGCAACGCGGTTTCGGCCTCCAGCCCAGGGTTGCCGCCCCGCGGCTACCCTGGGACGGGGACGCGAGGCCACCGTCGTTCCCCATCGACCCCAACGGGGTTACGGCGGCGTTACGTGCGACATCGCCCCACACGGCCGCAACCCCGTTGGGGTTGAATCCCCGCTGGTCGCCCGCGTACCCAGGGTAGGCCCTGCGGGCCACCCCTGGGCTGGCCGCCGAAGCCCCTTCGGGGCAAATCGCGGCACGGTTGCGCAAGCTGCTAGCCAGCGAGATCAAGACCCGCTCGAAAAAGAACGTCGTTCAGACCCGTTCATTTGCCGAGATGCTGAAACGCACGGTGTTGGCCTACCAGAACCGGGCGATTGCGACCTACGAGGTCATCGAGGAGCTTATCAAGCTGGCGCAGGAAATGCGGGAGGCCGTTCGGCGCGGCGAGGATTTGGGGCTGAGCGACGACGAGTTGGCCTTCTACGATGCGCTGGCCCAAAACGCGAGCGCCGTCCAAGTGATGGGCGTGGACGAGTTGAAGGTCATCGCCACGGAATTGGTGCTGAACGTGCGCAAAAGCGTCACCATCGACTGGACGATCCGCGAATCGGCCCGTGCCAAGATTCGGGTGATGGTCCGGCGCATTTTACGCCGGCACGGCTACCCGCCCGATTTGCAGGCGGAAGCGACGAAGCTGGTGTTGGAGCAGGCGGAGGCGTTGTGTGGCGAGTGGGCGGGGGAGGAGTGAAGGAAAGACGTAAGTCTTTTTGGCCGTGCGTCCGCTGAATCCAATCTGCAAGGAGGGCGAGCCGTTGGAATCATTTGGTGCCCGCCCATCGCACCAGTAACTTGCTGCCTTGTGACTGGCAAGCAGGCAAGAACCATCGGCACGTATCGAGGCAAACCCTACGCGACTTGGACGGACCCGAAAACGGGCAAGGCCCGACACGCACCGTTGAACGCGGCCGGTGACAAGATCATCCAAGAGCGGGCAGGATAGCACGCCCACGCTTACCATCGGCCGATATTCCCACGCCCGGTTGCACGACCTGACGGCGGCGCTTGATGCCCTACCCGATTTGCAGCCCCAGGACACGAAGCCCGAAACGGCGGCGGCGACGGGAACGGACGGCGGCGGTTCGAACATGGCAGCAAATTGGCAGCGCGCCGGCTGCGAAACTGCGCAAAACGCGGCGGAAAGCTGCGAACCTGACAAGGATAGCCGAAACGAGAATGAGCAACCTAACGTGTTGCCCTACGTGACTTTAAGCGATAAGCGGCGGGAAGCTGCGGAAGGTGGCGCAAGAGGCGCCGGTGGGATTCGAACCCACGAATGGCGGTTTTGCAAACCGGCAACGAACCCCGGAAAACACTGAGAAAACGGGCATTTCCGCCGATGCGGGGGCAGATGCGGGGGCAGTTGAAACGAAACGGGGGCAATTCGGCCCTGACCTGCAGGCCATAATCGACGCTTGGCCGGCCCTGCCCGAAGCGATCAAGGCGGGCATCCTGGCGATGGTCCGCGCGGCTGGCCCCCGTAGTTGAAACGGCGGGGCTTTGGCGGCATCATGGCGGCGGTGAGTCTGCGAAACGAGGGAGGGCGAAAACGTGGGGGACAAGTCTGACGTGGCGATTCCGGCAGAGCGTATCGAGCGGGCCATTCTGCTGATTCGTGGGCAAAAGGTGCTGCTGGATGCTGACCTTGCCAATCTCTATGCCGTTTCCACGAAGGCGCTGAATCAGGCGGTCAAACGGAACCTGAGCCGGTTTCCGGATGATTTCATGTTCCGCCTCACGTCCGAGGAAACGAAGGAATTGAACCGGTCACAGATTGTGACCGGTTCCCAGAAACACCGAGACCCGCGTTTTCCGCCGTTCGCCTTCACGGAACAGGGCGTGGCCATGCTTTCGAGCGTGTTGCGAAGCGAACGTGCGGTACAGGTCAACATCGCCATCATGCGGGCCTTTGTCCGGCTGCGGGAGATGATTGGCACCCATGCGGACCTGGCCCGGCGACTGGACGAACTGGAACGTCGGTTCCGGGAGCATGACGAGCAATTCGTCGTCGTGTTCGACGCCATTCGCCAGCTGATGACCCCTCCCCAAGCCAAACCGCACGAACTGGGCTACCACACGCTGGTCGAGAAGAAGTGACCGGCGATGTGCCGTTGAGGATGCGTTCGCGGTCGTGCCCGAAGCAATCAAGGCGGGCATCCTGGCGATGGTCAAGGCGGCGGGCGGTATCACGGGGCAAGACCGATGAGAAGCCGCCTACGCTGCCCCAGGACGAAAGCGGCGACGGCTGCGGGACTCGCCAGCCCTGCAGCCCCTGGCGACGAACAGGACGCGACGCAGGGGGCGACGACGGGGGCCACACATCGCGACCCGGCCGGAAATCGATCCGGCATGGTGGGGTAGGAGTGTTGGGACTCCTTGGGACGTACGTGTGGTGGGGCTGATGGATTCGTATTGCGTTTCGGGGGCCATGTCAAAATAGGAGGTTGCCGTGGGTAGACCGCGAGGGAGCAGAAATCGACTGGTTACGTTAGACTACGACGCGATCGCCGAAATGGCTGGCGGCATCACTGGCGACACGGCACGCAGATACGCCCAGCGCGGCGAATACGACGCGCGGGACATCGATTCCCTACTGGCATGGATAAACAGGCGGCGGGCGGCCCGGGGATTGGCCTTGGTCGGCTTGCCGGATGGTGGCGCCCCAGCCCATTCCGACGACACGCCCACGCCGGCGGAATCGCCCGAGGACATCAAGCCGGCGGTCCTGGCTGGCGGGCTGTTGGTCTATGACCCGGTAGCCGGCAGATATCGAGGACCCGATGGCGATGAAAGTGGATAACTGGGACATCGTGAGAGACTTCCGGGCGGCACGGGGCCGGTTGCGACTTGGCAGGTACGAGAGGTATTTGGCCGAACGGCTTGCTGTGCGCGTGGCGCTTCTACTGGGCAAACGCGACGAGGGCGACCGGGGAGGGGATAACCCGGGGGACAAGCAACAAGCCGGCGGGAGAGCGGTTTCGCCTGACTCCCTCGCGCGCGCACCCGCGAACAACCCGCCCACTAGGGGAGAGAGCGCGTCTTTTGTAGCATATCCTAGTTCAACTGGTTGTTTTTCGTCGTTCTCGCGACCACGATAGCGACTTAGGAGAAACGAACGGTGATAAAATATCTCGTATATGCTCTGGTCTTTGCTCAGGTCGCGAGCTTTCTCACGATATGCGTAACTCTCTCTGTCCGCGAACACCCTTCCTACAACAAAAAATGGGACAAACCGCTCGGGGTGGTGTTTCTTATTGCAGTAGTGATTCTCTTTCTCACGATTGCGGTGAGTTTGGTGGGCACGCCGGGGCCACACCCACCTCACCCAATGTACTGACATGTTCGGTGTGGCGTTCGGGACCTTCCGGCCCTCGGCGACGGTCGGGCGTGGGCGCGCGCGAGGGGCTGAACGGAATTTCTCGGCGGCTCCCTGGCATGGCCCGCTGCCGGGGGTATACTGGCAGTCGCCGGGTGCTCGCCGGGGTCGCTCCTCGGCGGGCCAAACCGGGCCGGGGGCGGCCGCCTTCACCTGCCTTTCGACGGCCGCCTCCGGCCGGGCCTGGCAGAAAGACAGGGCTCTGACATGGCCGCTGAATGGTACTATCTGGACAGAGACATTCAGGTGGGGCCGGTCGATTCGGGGGAACTGGGCCGGCTGGCGGAAACTGGCATCGTCAGGCCCGAGATGTTGGTACGTCAGGGCGATAGTGGCCGCTGGGTGCGCGCTGAGCAGGTGCAAAGTCTCTTCTTGCGATCCACTCGTATCGCCGGAGTTATGTCACGCCTGGACACAGGGTTGTCTTCCGCGCCTTCGCTTGGCCCGTCTCCGCCGCCAGCTCTTGTCATAAGACAGAAGGTCCCCCCCCGACAAGCTCGCACCACGCCCCGGCCCTTCGTGGACCCGATCCTCGATCTGAAGTTGGACTGTGAACGCCTGGACGATGCGAAGTACCGTCAGAGCGAACGCAAGGTGATTCTGCACAACGTCCAACTGGAAGACGGCCCCAGCAAAGCTGATGGCACTCGTATTGCGCGAAACGAAGTCATTGAAGCCTTCGAGCTTCTCGACGATCCTCAGGTGTGTGACTACCTGAAACGTGTTCATCGATCCGCCTGGGTGCTGGAACTCTGGAGCCGTGGTTGCGCGAAGATTGACGGCTCCGAACAAGGCAGGTACGAGTGGAAGAACCTCGCGAAGCACCCGGCACATCGGCGGTTCGAGGAATCTTGGGCAAAGCAGTGGCGATCTGCGATCGGGGACGCACTTTGGACCCCTGTTAGCCCGGCAACCTTCGCCTTGCTGGTCGAGTGCTGCGAAGAAGACCGCTCGATGGCGCCTCGTTGTTATGAAGAAGTGACCGGCACGGCTACGAAACTCCATGCCACGGCCAAAGAACTCAAACAAGCAGTTGACGAGCGATGCGTTGCTCCCGACGACAGACGCTTCAACGATTTTTGGGAAACGGCAGGCTCGTACCGACTTCTTGGACTGCTACCGGAGGACTTCAATAGCCTCAAAAGGGATTGTGCTCTCGCCTTACACCATTTGAGTTTGAGTTTGCAGAAAGTTGACCCTGGAGCAAACCAGCGCGCGGCACTTGCGGCGGCGACACTCGCTCGTGACATCACAAAGGCCCTTGAGATTGGCAGCTTCTATCAGGAAGAACTGGATAGGCTCCGTCGTCAGCAGTCGAATCACTCGCAAGCGCCCGCGGCTGCGCCGAAGGAGCGCAGCACGGTCACGAAAGACTTGGAGCCTGTTCGACAGCGTGAGGTCTTTTTGAAGTCGGATGAGGCCCGACTCGTAGCGATAGCGATTGCCGGCGGGGTCGTGCTCTGGTTTAGCTGGTTTATCGGCCTCGGGGACTACGGGACTGGCGGTAATGGTCATCGCACGACGCAAGGCTGGGACGCGGACAAGGATCAACGGCCCTTGGCTGCTGCACAATCACCGCCGGAGCCCGAAACCGGTTACGTGATTGAGGACGCGACCACGGGCCTAGTCATTGGCCGGGTACCGGTGGAATGCCCGCCAGAGAAGTTGCACCCTCTTCGCCTGGCAACGTCGGAAGTGGAGAAGGCGACAGTTGGGGCACAATCGCAGTACCAAGCGACTGATGCACAGCAAGAGACGGAGGAAGCAAAGTACGGGTCTGTTGCGGACACCCTCTCCCATCCGCCCGACAAGATTGAACTGGCCAAGTGGAGGACTTGGACAACCGCCGATGGAAGATACAAGGCCGAGGCGAAGTTCGTCACGTTCGTCGCCGGAACAGTGACTCTGGAGAAAAAGGATGGGAACACGGTGGACGTAAAACTTGATATTCTCTGCTCAGAGGATCGGGATTTCGTGACACAACAGAAATGGAGATGGGCGGCCCGAAAAGAAGACGATCCGCCCCTTTTCCTGGCGAAAAATGAAACCCCTTCGCCGTTGCCGGCAAGCGACCCGGCGGCCGGTGGCGTGCGCCGGATTGTGATGCGAGCTTGGGCCCACGTGGAGGCGGGCGATTACGATAGCGGCATCGCCGATTTGACCGAGGCCGTCCGGCTCGATCCGACAGAAGCCTCCACGTATTGGGTCCGCGGTTCGGCCTACTACGCCAAGCGGGATTACGGTAGCGCCATCGCCGACCTCACTGAGGCCATCCGGCTCGATCCGACAGTTGCCGTGGCCTATTCCAGCCGCGGTCGTGCCTACTGCGGCAAAGGTGATTACGATCGCGCCATCGCCGACTTCACCGAGGCCATCCGGCTCGATCCGACAGACGCCTTCGGGTATTGCGGTCGCGGTTTGGCCTACAGCGACAAACGTGATTACGATCGCGCCATCGCCGACTTCACCGACGCCATCCGGCTCGATCCGAAAGACGCCGACGCGTATTGGTTCCGTGGCATGACTTACGACTCCAAGGGGGATTACGATGCCGCCATCGCGGACTACACCCAGGCCATTCGCCTCGATCCGAAATACGCCGACGCGTTTTGGGGGCGAGGTATGGCCTACAACGGCAAGGGTGATCACGATAGAGCCATCGCCGACTTCACCGAGGCCATCCGGCTCGATCCGACAGACGCCTCGGCGTATCGCTGGCGTGGCATGGCCTACCAAGCGAAGGGCCAGCGCGCGGCGGCGGAGAGGGATTTTGCGCAAGCAAAGAGACTGGGCTGCAAGCTGCAACCGCCCGTGGCTACAGTAGACGGGGGCGCGGAGCTTGACACCAAAGTGGGTGCGCGGTCGCAAGGTACCGTGGACTGGGGCGCGCTCCTCGACGCCGAGCTTGGGCGAAGCAAGCCCGTCCGTCGTGCGCCGGTTTCGCCGCAGCCGGAGCGGCCGTCCGTCAGGCCCCGGAAGTAATGCGAACGGTGGGGGGTGCCGGGAGGATGGCGACAAGAACGACGGGTGTAGGCTGGCGGCTTCCGTGGTAAAGAGGGGAGGAGATAAATTGTGCCGATCAAAATCGATCTGACGACGATGCGTCAAGCGGATGACAAAGTCAGATTACGTGGTGAACCCGAAAACCAAGGGTACTTGAATCGCCGTACAGGTGAAGTTGTTTTTGTTTCTGATACCGAACAGGACGCCTGTTGGGCATCAGACTGCGAAGCCTCGCTTCGCTTGCCACCCGGCCACTACGACATCTTCTTCATCTTTGACCGTGATCCCTCTTCTCTCTACCACCATCGTGAACCTTCGCAAGGTCCAATAGGAGTACCGACCCCGTGAATACCGCCGCGTCGCCAACAGACGTTCGCAAGCTGCAAGAGGTGCTGAGCAACCACCTGTACACCTTGAATCAGGTGTACGAGTTGAAACGCCGACTACGGAATTGCCGCGAACTTTCCGAGGAATCGCGTCGCCTGTTGGACCGTCCGCTGGAGCGGATTGAAGAACACCTCAGCGGCAGTTTGTACTTGCCCGAAGGTCCGCCCAATGGCTGCGGTCTCATCATCGATGATCCGCAGGGTGAATCCTACGACGAATGCCGTACCGACCTGGAGGCGGAGTTTGTTGGCGAGGGCGACGGCCCCTTGATGGTGGTGGAGGTCGTCAGGCCAGTCATTCGTCTGGTCGTGCAGGGTCAGACGTGGGTCGTCCAACGAGGGCGCGTCGTGGTTGCCCTAAAGGCAGAACAAGAGAAAGGAGCAGCGTCGTGAGCGACACCATTGACATCGGCATCGACCTGGGAACCACGAAGTCGGTTCTCGCCGTGTTCGAGCGGGGAAACGTCTCGGTCCGCCGGCATAACGTCAGCCACAAGGACACCCTGCCCTCTGCGGTAATGGTGAGGAGGGACAAAATCTTCGTGGGCGAAAAGGCGAGGGAACAGGCATTTGGGCGATCGGACGCGGCCTTTGCCTTCAAACGCAAGATGGGGACCGCCGAGCGGTTTCAACTGGGCGGCCAGGTCTATTCGCCCGTGGAACTTTCGGCGCTTGTGCTGAAGGAACTTCGTGAGCGGCATTTCGACAACCAGCCGCTCGATGCCGCGGTCATCACCGTACCTGCCTCGTTCGACACTCGCCAGACGATGGCCACGGTCGAGGCTGGAAAACTCGCGGGCATGAAACAGGTAATCAACCTTCAGGAGCCTATCGCCGCGAGCCTAGCCTACGCCAACAGCATCCTGAAAGGCGAGTTCCCCGACCGCCCGTGGCTGGTGTACGACCTCGGCGGCGGGACATTTGATGCCGCCGTGGTACAAATTGCCGGAGGGGAATTGAAGGTTTTGGAACACGAGGGGGACAACTACCTTGGCGGTGTCGACTTCGACCGGCTCATTGTCGAGCAGTTTGTCTACCCCCACCTGGCTGATCAGTACGGGCTAGAGGACGCCGACTTTTCGGAATTCACTTCTGGCAGCGGCAAATGAGCGCAAGGGAGGTAATTGATGGACAAACAATCGGGGTAAACGGTGGATTGTTGCTTCGGTGGCATGGGGGCGAAGTACCGGTGGCCTCTTCTGATCTCCGTTCCGGTAGCAGTTCAGGGGGTGA
>Ga0209313_1000070_pt1 | contig 123530 bp, 121 predicted proteins | sample BioC13SIPDNA_3_FD_185748 | JGI IMG/M metagenome (GOLD analysis project Ga0209313, IMG submission 185748) | Anaerobic biogas reactor microbial communites from Washington, USA - Biogas_R2_B C13 SIP DNA (SPAdes) (version 2) | ecosystem: Engineered > Bioreactor > Anaerobic > Unclassified | place... | reverse complement strand
CTCCCTGGCCGGCTTGAGCGGAGCCCTTGAAGGCTCAACCTCAAGCCGGCCAGGGAGATATGTCATGCCTGATGCTGGTACTCCTGTCGCAGCCGTGAAAATCTTTCACAAAGAAACGTCATGAGCCAATTTTTCCTTGTGTCTCCTTTTCCCCTCGAGCGGCCATGCGGCGGCGCCTACCGGGAAACCGCCTTGAACGCCTCGCTCGCCGCCCCGATCGCGCCGGCGTCGGGCCCGAGGGCGGAACGCACTATCCGCACGCGCCGGGCGGGGATCGGCAGCGCCCGTTCGCGCACGACGCGCCGCGCCGGGTCGAGGAGAAGGCGCCCCGCGCCGCTGATCCCGCCCCCTATCACCACGACGTCGGGGTTGAGGAGGTTCACCAGACAGACCAGCCCCAGGCCGAGGCGCTCACCGGTCAGTCTCCACACCCTCCGCGCCCCCGGGTCCCCGGCCCGGGCCGCGAGGGCGATGCGGGCGGGCGTCAGCGCCTCCCCCCCGGCGCCCATCAGGCGCGTGGCGAGGCGCACGATCCCGTCGCGACCGACATACCGTTCGAGACACCCTTTCCCGCCGCACGGGCACCGCGCCGCTCCCGGCCCCACGGGGATATGGCCCAGCTCCCCCGCGGTCATCGAGGCGCCGCGGTACAGCCGCCCCTCGAAGATGAGGCCGCCGCCGATCCCGGTCCCGATCGTGAGGCAGCAGACGTTCGGCGCCCCCCGCGCGGCGCCGTAGCGCTGTTCCCCGAGCGCCATCATGTTGACGTCGTTGTCCAGCACGCAAGCGGCGCCGAGCCGCCTGGCGAGGAACGCCGCGAGCGGCACGTTGCGCCAGCGCGGCAGGTTCGGCGAGAACTGCACAACGCCCCGCACCGCGTCGATGCACCCGGCGCATCCGACCCCGGCCCCGGCGACGCGACGGGACCCGCCCAGGGCGCACGCCGCGTCGGCGATCGCCGCCAGCGCCTCGCGCCACGCGCGGCGCGGGTCGATCGGGACCGTCTTCCGCGCGGCGATCCGCATCCGGCGGTCCGCCAGGATGATCTTCGCCGAGGTGCCGCCGATGTCTATGCCGAACGCGTACCGTTGCATCCCCCGCCTCCCCTCCGCCGCGTCTACCGGTACCGGATGCGCGGGTCGAGCCACGCGTATGAGATGTCCACGATCAGGTTGAAGACGAGGAGCATCACGCAGTAGAGAAGCGCCACGCCGAGCGCCACCGTGTGGTCCCGGTTGAAGGCGCTGTTGACGAAGAAGCGCCCCAGGCCGGGGAGGTTGAAGATCTTCTCCACGACGACCGAGCCGGTGAGGAGCTGCGCGCTCGCGGGCCCCAGGAAGGTGACCACGGGCAGCACGGCGACCTTCAGGGCGTGCCGGCAGACGATCGCCGTCTCCCCCGCCCCCTTGGCCCGCGCCGCCCGGATGAACGGCTGGTGCAGCACGTCGAGCATCCCCGCCCGCATCAGGCGCGCCACGTAGGCGGTGAACGGCGCCGCGAGGGTGAGGACCGGCATCAGGAGGTGCGCGGCGCCGCCCCACCCCGCCACCGGGAGGAGCCGCAGCACGAAGACGAAGACGATGATCAGAAGCGGGCCGATCACGAAGGTCGGGATCGAGATCCCCGCCAGCGCCACCACCATCACGACGTGGTCGAGCGGGCCGTTCCGGTGCACGGCGGCCACGCTCCCCAGGATGACGCCGAGGAGGAGGGCGAGGCCGAGGGCGAGCCCCCCGAGGGCGAGCGAATAGGGCAGCGCCTGCGCGATGATCTCGTTCACCGTCCTCCCCTGGAGCTTCAGCGAGGGGCCGAGGTCGAGACGGGCGAGCCCCGCGAGATAGCGGAGGTACTGCCGGAATAGCGGCTCGTCGTAGTGGTACTTGGCCTTGACGTTCCTCTCGATGCTCGGGGGGAGCTTCCGCTCGGAGTCGAACGGCCCCCCGGGGGCCGCCCGCATGAAGAAGAAGGCGAGCGTGGCCACCGCCCAGAGGGTCGGGATCATCCAGAGGATCCGCCGCAGGATGTAGATCAGCACCGCGCATCCTCCCCGGCCGTCATCTGATGAAGACGTGCTTGAGCGGGTGTTCGTCGAGCGGGTTCGGCAGGATCCCCCCGATGCGGTCCGCGTCGTACAGGCTGAGCGAGACGTAGTAGTATATCGGCAGTATCGGCACCTCGTCCACCACGAGGATCCGCTCGGCCTCGCGGAGAAGGTCCATCCGCCGCTTCTCGTCGCGCTCGCCTCCCGCCGCGGCGATGAGTTCGTCGTAGCGGGCGTTCCCCCAGCCGGTGCGGTTGTTGCCGCCGCCCGTGACGAACATGTCCAGGAAGGTGTTCGGATCCGGGTAGTCGGCCACCCACCCGGCCCGTGAGATCCAGTAGTCGAGTGCGCTCTCGCTGTTCAGGTAGGTGCCCCACTCCTGGTTCTCGAGCTCCACCTGTATCCCGAGATTCTCCTTCCAGATCGCCTGCATCTCCACCGCGATCTGTTTGTGCGCCTCGCTCGTGTTGAAGAGGATGCGCGTTTCGGGGAACCGTTCGCCGCCGGGATATCCCGCCTCCGCGAGGAGGCGCCGGGCCTCCGCGGGGTCGTAGCCGAGCCCCTCCGGCGGGCGGTAGCGCGGCATCGAGGGGGAGACGAGCGTCGTCGCCGGGAGCTGCCCCGCGCGCAGGATCTTCTCCGTGATGCGCTTCTTGTCGGCGGCGAGGGCGAGCGCCTTCCGGACGCGCGGGTCGTCGATCGGGGGCCGAGTGACGTTGAACCGGTAGAAGTAGGTGACGAGGATTGTGGTCTTGTGGAAATCCGGCCGCGTCCGCAGCAGGTCGACAAGGTGCAGCGGGATGCCGGCGCCGTCCACCCAGTCGGCCCCGCCGGTGAGGTACAGGTTGAACGCCGTGCTCTCGTTCTCGGTCGGCAGCGCGTCGATCGTGGAGAGCCGGACGCGGTCCCGGTCCCAGTAGCGCGGGTTCCGGACGAGGCGTATCCTGCGGCTGGTGATCCACTCCGCGAGAACAAAGGGGCCGTTGCTCACGATCTTCCCGGGGCGCGTCCAGAGATCGCCGTGCCGCTCCACGCAGGCCCGATTGACGGGGAAGAGGGTGTAGAACGAGGTGAGGTACAGGAAGAACGGCGTCGGGGACTTCAGCTCGACCACGAGGGTCCGGGGATCGGGCGCGCGCACCCCCACGCGGGAGAAATCGTTCAGGACGCCCGCGTTGAACTCCTCGGCGCCGCGGATGTAGAAGAGCTGGTAGGCGTAGTAGGCGGCCCCCATCGACGGGTCGAGAACGCGCCGCCACGAGTAGATGAAGTCGTCGGCGGTCAGGGGCGTCCCGTCGCTCCAGACGCAGTCGCGGAGCCGGAAGGTGTAGCGCAGCCCGTCGGGGGAGATCTCCCACGACTCCGCCACGCCCGGCACGATCGTCGCGCCGTCGGGGCTCCTGGCCGTGAGCCCCTCGAAGATCGCGTTCGCGATCCGGTGCTCGGGCTGCCCGGTCATCAGGGCGGGATCGAGCGTCTGGACGTCGGAGCCGTTCTCGAAGGTGAAATCGGCGCGCGGGAGCTTTTCCCCGCAGCCGGCCGCCGCCAGCAGCACGGCGGCGGCAGCGGCGGCGCCGCCCCGCGCGCCCCCGCGCAGGCGCATCCCCGTTTCCCTCCTCATCCGGTCGCCTCCGCGTCGATCGTTCATCTGTAGAGCCAGCACGCCACCCGGTGTCCGGGCTCGGGTTCGGCGAACCGCGGGGGCCGCTCCGGGCAGACCGGCATCCGGCGCGGACAGCGCGGGTGGAAGCGGCACCCCGGGGGCGGCGCGGACGGCGAGGCCGGTTCGCCGCGGATCCCGCCGCGGTTGCGGCGCGCCGCCTTGCCGACCTCCGGCACCGCCGCGATGAGCGCCTGCGTGTACGGGTGGAGCGGCCGTTCGTAGAGCGCGTCCCTGCCGGCCTCCTCGACGAGGAGGCCGAGGTACATCACCGCCACCCGGTCGGCGATCTGCTCCACGACGCGCAGGTCGTGCGAGATGAACAGGTAGGAGAGGTTGCGCTCCTCCTGGAGGTCCTCGATGAGGGTGATGATCTGGGCCTGGATCGAGACGTCGAGCGCGGAGACCGGCTCGTCGAGGACGAGGAACTCCGGGCCGAGGGCCAGGGCCCGGGCGATCCCTATCCGCTGCCGCTGGCCGCCGCTGAACTCGTGCGGGTAGGCGTTGACCGCCGAGGGGGGGAGCCCCACCTGCCGGAGAAGCGCCGCGATCCTCTCCCCGAGGAGGCGGCCCCTCGCGAGGCCGTGGACGCGCAGCGGCTCGCCCACCGTCCCCCCCACCGTCATCCGCGGATCGAGCGAGGATGCCGGGTCCTGGAAGACGAACTGCATCCTCCGGCGCATCCGCCGGAGGTCGGGCGCCGAAAGGGAGGAGATCTCGACGCCGTCGAAGCGGACGGACCCCGCGTCGGGCTCGACGAGGCGCAGGATCGTCTTCCCCACCGTCGTCTTGCCGCAGCCGCTCTCCCCGACAAGGCCGAGCGCCTCGCCGCGCCCGATCGAGAAGGAGACCCCGTCCACCGCGCGGACCGGCGCGCCGCCCTTCGCGAAGATCCCCCCCCGCGCGGCGAAATGCCTTTTCAGACCGGTGACCTCGAGGAGCGGGCCGGGCCCCGCCCCGTCTCGCCCCGGGCCCGCGGCGGCGAGGCGGCTCACGCCCGCACCTCCAGCATCCTCTCCAGGGCGCGGGCGGCGCGGAGGCGGATCCCCTCCTCCACGCGGATCTCGTGCTGCATCCGCTCGAGCGATTCCGCGACGGAGGCGAGCGTGGTGCGCTTCATGTTCGGGCAGAAGAGGCGGGGGGAGCCGAGGTGGAAGCGCGTGCCGGGATTGTCGCGGGAGAGACGGTGCAGCATCCCCGCCTCGGTGACGATGATGAACTCCTCCGCGGGGGAGGAGCGGACGAAGGCGAGCATCCCGGAGGTGCTGCAGACGCGGTCGGCGAGCGCGGTGATCTTCGGACCGCACTCGGGGTGCGCCACCACGACGGCGTTTGGATGGGCGCGTTTGGCGTCGAGGATCTCCTCCGGCCGCACCCAGGCGTGCGTCGCGCAGTAGCCGTTCCAGACGATGAGCCGCTTCCGCGTGTGCGCCTGCACCCACGCCCCGAGATTCATGTCGGGCCCGAAGAGGATCTCCTGCGCATCGAGCGACTCCACGACGGACGCGGCGTTCGACGAGGTGCAGCAGATGTCGCTCTCCGCCTTCACCGCCGCGCTGGAGTTGATGTAGGTGACGACCGGGCGCCCCGGATGGGCGGCCTTCCAGTCCCTGAGCTGGGCGGCATCGAGCATCTCGGCGAGCGGGCAGCCCGCCTCCCGCTCGGGCAAAAGGACCGTTTTGTTCGGGTTCAGGATCCGGGCGCTCTCCGCCATGAAATAGACGCCGCAGAAGACGATCACCCGGGCGTCGGTGGCGGCGGCGCGGCGGCTCAGCTCCAGCGAGTCGCCGGTGAAGTCGGCGATATCCTGCACCTCGCCGCGCTGGTAGTTGTGCGCGAGGATCACGGCGCCCCGCGCGGCCTTGAGACGAACGATCCGCGCGATGCACTCGTCGCGGGACTCCATCGCGCCCCCTCCTGCGCCCCGTCAGGGCTCGAGGACGATATTGTCGATGAGACGGCTTTGACCGACGCGCGCCGCGATCGCGAGCAACGTCTTGTCGTTCACCTTCGACACGCGTTCGAGCGTGTCGGGATCGACCGTTTCGAGGTACTCGATGCGGACGAGCGGCGCCGCCGCGACGGAGCCCCGGACCGCCCCGAGGATCGCCTGCACCTCGCGGACCCCCGCCCGAACCATCTCCTGCGCCTTCTGGAGGGAGCTGTTCAAGACCGCGGCCTCCCTCCTCTCCCGGGCGCTCAGGTATCTGTTGCGGGACGAGCAGGCGAGCCCGTTCTTCTCTCGGACGGTGGGCATCACGACGATGCGGACCGGGTAGTTCAGGTCCGCGACCATCTTGCGGATCACCGCGCACTGTTGCGCGTCCTTCTGGCCGAAGTACGCCGTGTGCGGCCTGACGATGTTGAACAGCTTCGCGACGACGGTCGCCACGCCCCGGAAATGGCCCGGGCGGAACGGGCCGCAGAGCCTCCGGCTGAGCTGCTCCTCGGTGACGAAGGTGGAGTAGCCCGGCGGGTACAGCTCCGCGCTGCTCGGGGTGAAGACGACGTTCGCCCGGCACTCCCTGGCGACGGCGAGGTCCGCCTCCATGTCGCGGGGGTACCTGGCGAAATCCTCCCCCTCGCCGAACTGGAGCGGGTTGATGAAGATGCTCACCACCAGCCGGTCGCACTGCTGCCGCGCCTGGCGCATCAGCATCGTGTGTCCGTCGTGGAACGCTCCCATGGTGGGCACGAGGGCGATCCTGCGCGCCCGCTTGTAGTTGTGCTTGACGTAGCGCTGCATCTCCTTGACCGTGCTGATGATCTTCATCGATCCGTCCCCCCTCTCCGCGCGGTCGGATCGCCGCGCCGGCGTGCGCATCCGGCAGGCGCCGATTTCCCCGCGCGCCGTCCGTTTATCGGTACGAGTGCCCGGCGTCCGGGTACCGCCCGGTGCGGACCTCCGCCGCGTACTGCGAGACCGCCTCCCGCATCCCCTTCCCCAGATCCGCATAGACCTTCACGAAGCGGGCGGCGCGACCGGGGGAGAGGCCGAGGATGTCGTTGAGCACGAGGATCTGCCCGTCGCAGGACGGGCCCGCCCCGATCCCGATGGTGGGGATGCCGACCGACGCCGTGACCCGGGCGGCAAGCTCCGCCGGGAGGCACTCCAGCACGATGGCGAACGCCCCCGCCTCCTCGACCGCACGCGCGTCCGCCTCGACACGGCGGGCCGCGTCGTCCCCGCGCCCCTGCACCCGGTACCCGCCGAGGACCAGGATGTCCTGCGGGGTGAGGCCGATGTGGCCGAGGACCGGCACGCCGGCGCGCACCACCGCCCTGATCTCCGGGGCGCTCTCTTCGCCCCCCTCGATCTTCACCGCGTGGGCCCCGGCCTCCTTCACGAACCTGCCCGCGTTCCGTACCGTCTCCTCGACGCGCACCCCCGCCGCCATGAACGGCATGTCGCCCACGAGGAGCGCCCGGCTGTTCCCGCGCGCGACCGCGCGGGTGTGGTGGAGCATCTCCTCCATCGTGACCGGGAGGGTGCTGGGGTAGCCGAGCAGCACCATCCCGAGCGAATCGCCGACGAGGATCAGGTCGACCCCCCCGTCGTTGAGGAGGGCCGAGGCGTGGAAGTCGTACGCGGTGAGGGCGACGATCTTCTCCCCGCGCTTCTTCATCTCCCGCAACACCAAGGGCGTGATCTTGTCCGCCGTCATACCGAGCCCCTTTCCACAATGCCCCCGCCTCGAAACGATCCTCCCCCGGCTCCCCCGCCCCTTGTGGGGGGCCGGGGAGGGGGTGCCCTCGTTGCCCACGCGCGCGGGCTTTTCGGGGGGGTCCTGCCGCGATACCCGCGGAAACCCCTCCCCTTCCCCCGGCGCCTGATTCTCGGGGCCGCCGGATCTCAGGGGCCGATCCTCGCGCGCGTCCTCTCGACCCGGTGCGCGTCCCGCAGCTTCGCGAGCAGGCCCGCCACCGTTTTCTTCTCGCCCGGATGGAGCGCCCGCGGCGCGATGTCGGCCAGCGGGGCGAGCACGAAACGCCGCTCGTGCATCCGCGGGTGCGGCACCGCGAGGCAGGCGGACCGGACCACCCGCCGCCCGAAAAGCAGGATGTCGAGATCGATCGTGCGGGGCGCGTTCCGCCTCCCGCGCCTCCTCCCCATCGCCCGCTCGATCTCGCGGAGCTCCCGGAGGAGCGCCGCGGGTTCGAGCGAGGTCTCGACCTCGATCGCCGCGTTCAGATACGCGGGCTGCGGCGGCCCGCCGACCGGCTCCGTGCGGTAGACGGGGGAGCGCTTCACCACCCTGACGCCCGGCACCGCTTCGATCCTCCCGACCGCCTCGCGGAGGTTCCTCGCGGGATTCCCGAGGTTGGAGCCCAGTCCGAGGTGCGCCGTTTCAGACGCACGACGGGAGAGGCGGGACGCACAACGACCGTTCAGGCGCATCGGCTCTCCTCGCCCGCACGGCGGGTCGGCAGCGCTCGACGACGGAGAGATCACCGCGGAGGCCGCAGATCCTCCGCGCGCGCTCCACCGACCCGTTCCGTCGCCCGGGGTTTCGCGAGTGCCTTCCCCATCGGGACCGCCGCCGTCCCCCCGTCACCCGTCTCACGCACGCATCCTCGAGATCCTCTCCACCGCCTCGCGGAGGCGCTCCTCCGGCACGGTCAGGGTCATGCGGATATACCCCTCCCCGCTCGGCCCGAGGCCGTTGCCGGGCGTGGCGACGATACCGGCCTCCTTCAAAAGCCGCCCCGCCATCTCCTCGGAGCGCATGTGCCCCGGGACGGGCGCCCAGACGTAGAAGGTCGCCTTCGGCCTGGCGACGCGCCAGCCGAGACCGCGGAGACCGTCCACGAGCACGTCGCGCCTGCGCTGGTAGATCGCGGTATACTCGGCCAGGAAATCCTGCCTTCCCTCGAGCGCCGCGACACCGGCGAGCTGCACCGCCTGGAAGATCCCCGAGTCGAGGTTCGACTTCACCTTGCCGAGCCCCCCGAGCACCTCCGCGTTGCCGACGGCGAAGCCGATCCGCCAGCCGGTCATGCTGTAGGTCTTGGAGAGCGAATGGAATTCGATGCCGACCTCCCGCGCCCCCTCCGCCGAGAGGAAGCTCTGCGGCCGGTACCCGTCGAAGGCGAGCTCCGTGTAGGCGGCGTCGTGGCAGACGATGACGCCGTGCCGCCGGGCGTATTCGACCACGCGGTCGAAGAACCCCCGGTCGGCGGTCGCCGCGGTCGGATTGTTCGGGTAGTTGATGAAGAGGAGCTTGGCGGTGCGGCCGATCTTTTCCGGGATCGCGTCGAGATCCGGGAGGAAGCCGTTCTCCTCGCGGAGCGGCATCCGGTGCGGCGCGCCGCCGGCGAGGATGGTCGTGGCCTGGTAGACGGGGTAGCCGGGGTCGGGGACGAGCACCGCGTCGCCGGGGTTCACGAACGCGAACGGGATGTGGCCGATCCCCTCCTTGGAGCCGATGAGGGGGAGCACCTCCGTCTCCGGGTCGAGCGACACCCCGAAGCGGCGGTCGTACCAGCCCGCGATCGCCTCGCGCAGGACCGGCATCCCGAGGTCGAGCGCGTACCGGTGATTCGCCGGGTCGAGCGCCGCCCGGTGCAGCGCCTCGATGATGTGCGGCGGCGTCGGGAGGTCCGGGTCCCCCACGCCGAGGTCGATGATGTCCCGCCCCGTTTTGACGACCTCCCGCTTCATCCGGTCGATCTCGGCGAACAGGTACGGAGGGAGCCTCCGCAGCCTGTCCGCGTACGCTATCGCGATCCGCTTCCGTGCGTTCACCGCCGTTTCCCCCTCCTCCTGAATGAGAAATCGAACGGCGGGAAGCGCGGGAAAAGGGCGCCTCCGCGTCGTCCGCATGATCCGTGGCGATCAGCCCTCGCGCAGCACGTCCGCCATCCCGTAGATGCCGGGCGCCTTCTTCGCGACCCATTTCGCCGCCCGCAGGGCGCCGCGCGCGAACGTATCGCGCGAGGTGGCGCGGTGGACAAGCTCGATCCGCTCGCCCGGCGCGGCGAAACCGACGACATGGTCGCCGACGACATCGCCCTGCCGGACCGCGTGAATGCCGATCTGCCCCTTCGGGCGCGCGCCCGGGTGGCCGCTCCTCCCGTACACGACGGCTCCGGGAAGATCGATTCCGCGGGCCCCGGCGACGGCGCGCGCCAGGGCGAGCGCCGTCCCGCTCGGCGCGTCCTTCTTCATCCGGTGATGCGTCTCGACGATCTCGACGTCGTAGTCGTCGCCGAGGAGGCGCGCCGTCTCGGCTGCGATCTCGATGAGAAGATTCGCCCCGACGCTCATGTTGGGCGCGACGACGCAGGCGACCTTTTCCGCCGCCGCCCGAATCGGGTGTAGCTGCTCCTCCCCGAGACCGGTCGTGCCGATCACGATCGGCATGCCGAGGGAGGCGGCCGCCGCGGCGTTCCGCACCGCCGTCTCGCGGCCGGAGAAGTCCACGATCACATCCGCCCCGCGGGCGGCGGCTTCGAGATCCGCCGAGACGGCGACCCCGATTTCGCCGACGCCCGCGCAGGCCCCCGCATCGGCCCCCAGGCACGGGTGCCCCGCGCGTTCCACCGCGCCGGCGACGGCGATCCCCGGATCCTCCGCCGCGCAGGCGATGATCCTCTTCCCCATCCGCCCGCAGGCCCCGCAGACGACGATCCTCTGCATCCGGCGCTCCCCCTCCCTCCCGCGTCCGGCGTCTCACGACGCTCAGATCAGTTCGTACTCCTTCATCACCTTCTCGAGCTTCAGCCGGTTTTCATCGGCCATCCGGCAGAGCGGCAGCCGGTACTCCTCTTCGATCTTGCCCATCATCGCCAGGGCCGCCTTCACCGGGATCGGATTGGTCTCGATGAAGAGCGCCCGGCTCATCCGGTAGAGCTCATAGTGCATCGTGCGCGCCCCCTCGACGTCCTTCTCGAGGTACGTCTCCACCATCTCGGCGACCGCGGCGGGCAGGACGTTGGCGACCACGGAGACTACCCCCTTCCCCCCCAGCGCCATGATCGGGAAGGTCAAACTGTCGTCGCCGGAGAGGACGGTAATGTCGCACCGGGAGATGATCTGGCTCACCTGCTCGAGGCTGCCGCCGGCCTCCTTGATGGCCACGATGTTCTTGTGCCTCGAGAGGGCGGCGACCGTCTCCGGGGCGATCGAGACGCCGGTCCTCCCGGGGACGTTGTACAGCACGATCGGGATATCCACCCCCTTCGCCAGCGCCTCGTAATGGTAGATAAGCCCGCGCTGGGTCGGCTTGTTGCCGTACGGGGTGATCACCAGGACGCCGTCGGCGCCCGCCTCCTTGGCGTGCCGCGTAAGCCGCAGCGCCTCCGCCGTGGAGTTCGAACCGCTCCCCGCGATGACCGGCACCCGCCCGGCGACCTTCTGGACGACGAATTCGACCACGCGGTCGTGCTCCTCATGCGACAGCGTCGCCGACTCCCCGGTCGTGCCGCAGGGCAGGATCACGTCGGTCCCGGCGCCGATCTGGAACTCGAGCAGCTCGGCCAGCGCCGGGTAGTCCACCTCGCCGTTTTTGAACGGCGTCACCAGGGCAACGATGGATCCGCTGAACATGGGCACCCCCCTGCATACGCGCTTCGCCACAGAGGTCACAGGGAACTCGCATCCGTGTTTTCGCACAGGGTAGCACAGTTCCGCGGAGATTTACACGGAGAAGCTTCCGGAGATACCATGCGCCGGATAGATCAGGCAACGTCAGCGGTGACGCGGCGGAATCCCGTCGCCCCCCCGACTCGCCGGGGCTTGGTCTCATCCGAATCGCTTTCGGGAACGGGATCGATCTCGTTCCCCTCGTGGATCGCCATCTCCTCCCGCGCCCGATATGGCTCCCGGTCTCTCGTGTCCGAGCGCCGTTTCGTTTCGATCCCGACAGCGATCCCGATTTCGATCTACTGTCCCGACGGGTGGCCGTTGAGCCTCGGGCCGGAGGCGAGCCCGCTTCGTCGTTCCACGCAGTTTCGATGCTCTGGTCCGGCATAGCATTCCCGTTGACCGCTCCCCGGACTGCGCCGCGAAGCCGATCCTGCGTCCATCAATGCCTCCGCGATGCGCAGCGCCTTGCGCCTGTTCCGCTGCAGCGTATGCGGGGAGGTTCCCGGCGAGAATCCGGCCTGGGTCTTCTCGGTCTTGCCTATCATGGAAGCAAGCGCAGCGCGGGCCTCCCGCAACTCGGCCTGCGTGAAACCGTCCGCACCGTCAGTCCCCTTGTTGAGCAGCGCGAACGCGATGCGCAGCGCCTTGAGGTTATTCTGCAGCATCGTATGCTGCCACGTTCCCGGCGGCAGTTTCTGCAGCGCCTTTTCAGACTTGCCGATCAGCGAAGCCATCGGCGCACGCGCCTCATGGATCTCGTCCGTTGTGGGGAGTTTCATGTCGTCTGTGGCTGTTGCAGCCCAACGGTCGGCATCGCGCCGCGCGCGCAGCGCGACAGCAGAATGCCGTTGTTCGGAATCAGGGCTCAACCATCGAATGTCGAGATGCGCCCCTTGCGCGCATCCTATGGCCCTCAGCTCATCCGCCCTGTCTGAAGACGCAACCGCCGTTGCGTCCATCTCGCACCGGCTTCACCGGTTTCCCCGCACGCGGAAGGCATCCCTGCCCCCCGGCCGTGGCTTTCGACCCTGTGCCATCTTACACCATCCTGCACAATGCAGCCGTGGCGGAATACACACATTCGATTCCGGGAATGACGCATCCCCGCGGCATCAGCCATCAGGCTGTGCATGGGCTGCGTATGGCCTTGCCCGATTTCGTTGGCCGATTTCGTCGGCATGGGATATCCTTCCACGCGGCATGCCGCGATCGTAGGGCGAGCGGTCGTTTCGAACGCCAAACACTTTTCTCAGCCGAAAGGAGTCGTAGATGCGTAGGGATCTCCTCCTCCTCCTGCTCCTGCCGGCCGGCGGCTTGGCACTCGCCGGCTGCCGGACCGTGCCCGGCGGCGATACCCCGGTGTACGTCGACAGTGAATACGGCGCCCTGCAGGAAGTGATTGTCGGACTGCCTTACGGGAAGTCGCCGGAACTGGATGCGCCGTGGCTGCAGGAAACGCTCAAGATACTGCCTCCGGATGAAGCGGAGTACACGCGGGCCACCGCCGGCCTGTCGTGGACGGAGATGATCCATCCGGTCAAACGCAAGAGCGAAACGGAACTGCTGGAAGGGGAAAACCAGGCGTTGATCAACGTCCTGACCGGCCTGGGGGTGCGGGTGTGCCGGCCCATGCAATTAACCGAGGATTTCATCGTCCGGAATTACGGCCGGGAAATCCTGGCGAACGGCTACTCCCAGGATTTTCCCCGCGACAACATGATCGTGATCGGCAACCAGGTGATTGAATTCAATCTGCGCACCATGCTCCGCCGCGTGGATATATCGGGGTTCAAGGAGATACTCGCGGCCAGGTGTAGGCAGGGCGATATCCGATGGTTCGCCATGCCGCACGCCGCGCCCCTGGCCATGCCGTCGCCGGATGAGCCCGCGCTGGAAGGCGGCGATCTGGTGATGCTAGACGAGACCATCCTGGTGGGAAATACCCTCAATCAGGCGGTAGGGTCCAATCAGGCGGGATGCGAATGGCTGCAGCAGGTACTGGGCCGCGCATATCGCGTTGAACGCGTGCCGTTGGTGGAGCAGATTCTGCATCTGGATTGCGTGTTGTCCATTCCGCGTCACGGTCTGGCGATCGTCTGCGAAGAGGCGTTCGTGGAGGGCCTCCCCTCCTGTCTACGGGGGTGGGACCTGATCAAGGTGCCTCTGGCTGATGCTTCAAGGCTGGCTGTGAATGGACTGCCGGTGGACGAAAACAACTACATCATGTCATACAACGATCATATCAGTAACGATTTCATCCGGTCTGAACTGACCAAGCGCGGCATCAAGGTTCATCCGGTGTATTTCGGAACGCATAACGGCCAGGGCGGCTCCATACGATGCGCCACCCAGCCGTTAAAGAGGGCGGCGGTCGTCAGGTGACCCGCCTGCAGGTGCAGGCACGGGGTCGCTGTCCCCTGCGACCCCACGCACGATGCCCCTCATCGAAGTCCCGGATTGCTCCGCGCGAAATCGCAGGCCGTTCCGGCTGTAGCCGGCCGCCTGGCTGTGCGTGAACGCACGCAGACGGGCGGCAAGTCCGGCTCCGCATCCGCGGCAACGGAACCGCGGCCGGCGCCCGCGGCTGCGCGAGTATCCGCCTTCGCGAACGCCGTCGTTCACGCGCGTCAGACCGCCGCATGCAACGGACCGTCGGCGCTACAGGTGATAATCGCCGGCCGCTTCGGGCTGGTAGACGATTTTTTCGATGCGGATGCGGCGCAACCCGGATGGGACGGGCCATTCCACGACATCCCCTTTGGCGTATCCCAGGATCGCCGTACCCACCGGGGCGAGAACCGAGATAGCCCCCTCCTCGATGTCCGCATCGCTCGGGAAAACCAGCATATAGGTCATCTCTTCAGAGGTATCCAGATCACGCAGCACGACCTTGGAATTCATCGTCACCACATCCGCGGGCACGTTTTTGGATACGACCGCTTCCGCCCTCTCCAGTTCGCCCGCCAACAACTCCAGATCCTTCCGGGTCTGATCGCCGAACTCCTTGGCCACGGCGATGAGCTCTTCGAGCCGCGATTTGTCGAATCGAGTGACGCACAGCTTTCGTGTCGCCATTGTCGCCTCCTTTCATGAACGCCAGCGGCGGTGCGGATCAGCGGCGACCGTCAAGGCACGTGCTCGCCGCGGCGGATCTTCGCTGCGGCCGCGTGTTCGAGGATGCCGGGCGCCCCGGAACAGGCGGACGGCATTCCGCAACGCCCCGTACGAAATGCGCAGCGTCCGGCGCGCGGTCAACAGTCGAGGGGTGCCCCCGATTCTTTTCCGTACCCCGAAACGGGATGGTGCCGGACAGTTCCGTCTCTCGAGAATCCGTTTCCCGGTTTGTATCGAGGTTGAGGTGACCGTCGCCGGTGGAGTCGGCGATGGCGATCGAAAAGAGTTTTCCCGGCGCGTTCCGCCTCCTGGCGGCCGGCAGGAGGTCGACTTCGATTGTTCGGATACCGGGGGTGTATTCCTCTTTCCATCCCCGGCTCTCGACGTCGGTCCGTCGATCGCCACGCCGTCATGCTACCAAAACGGCCCTTCAGGGTCGAGAGGTTGTTGCGCGATGCGCTCGAACTGCGGCCCCTCGTCACGGCCCTCTGTTTCCCAAGCTTCCGCCTGCCGCTTCTCTCCGCACGCGCGCCGCCCGACTTATCGCACTGTCCCTTCCTGTAGTTTTCTGATGACATGTAATGAGCATTTGTGCATAATATCCCCGACGATCGGAGGGGGCGCATGCCGAGACCGAAATGCCTGAGACGCATCTGCCACGTGCCGGGGATCACCTACTTCAAGCCCGCGGGGGTGCCTCTAGGCGTGCTTGAGGAGGTCGTTGTGCCGCTCGACGAGGTCGAGGCGATACGGCTTGCCGATCTGTACGGGGCCTACCATGAGGAGGCGGCGGAAAGGATGCGGATCTCCCGCCCCACCTTTTCCCGCCTTATCGGGGCGGCGCACAAAAAGATCGCCGATGCCCTGCTGCACGGGAAGGCGATCAGGATGGAGGGAGGGCCGATCACCATGGACGGAGGAGACAGGATGCCGGCGAGGGACACACCAGGCCCCGCGGACGCGTGGCCGGGGCGCGGCATGGGCCCGTGCGGGTGCGGTCAGGCCGGGAGGGCGCGGCGAGGCCGCCGGGGGGCCGGGCCGGGATGGAGAGGCACGGGGGGGTCCGCGCGCGGCGCCGGCGCGGAGAAGAAACCGGAGAGGATGGAAGAGGCGGATGCAAGGATGCCGCGCGACACGACGAAAGGAGGCGCAGAGTGAAACTGTTCATCCCGGTCACGGAGGAGAAGGGGCTCCAGAGCCCGATCCACGGCCACTTCGGATCGGCCCCGATCTTCCTGTGCGTCGACACCGAATCGAAAACGTTCGAGACGGTGCACAACGACGACAAGGCGCACGCGCCGGGGGCGTGCAACCCCCTGAAAGCGATCGGCGGGCGCGCGGTGGACGCCGTCGTGGCGGGTGGCATAGGCATGGGGGCGCTGACCGGGTTTCGCAAAGCCGGCATTCGCGTCTTCCACGCCGGGGGCGGGACGGTCGCCGACGCCCTCTCCGCCCTCGCCTCCGGAGGCCTGCCGGAGCTCGACAGGCAGGCGTCCTGCGCCGGGCACGATGCGGGGGGCGGAGGGTGCGCCCATTCGTGACCCGCGCGCGGGGCGCAATCCCGGCGCAGAAGAGCCCTCCGCGGAGGGCTCTTCTATCCGCGGGCTTCTCCGCATCCGGTCAACGGGCATACCCCCCGACAGGGGCACCCGTTTCACCCCGTCGCCCGAGACGCCGGCACGCATACCCCGAATCGTCGGCGGACGCCCGCCAGGCCACGTGGCCCGCCGTCGCCGGTCGGCGTTCAGTCGCCATACCACTGTCTGCTGCGGACGTTCTGAAACTGCCAGGGGCTTTCGACATCGAGCTTTTCGGGGAAATACTTGCCGCGGCCGTCGAGCGGTGTCCAGTCCGTAAACTCGCCCACGAGGCGTCCCAGATAGGGCTCCGCCGTTGCGAGGCAATCCTCGTAGTCCAGATCCTCGGGCTCGATCACGCCCCGTCGCGGGTTGCGCATGGCCCACAGGACGGCGGCGACGGCCCCCGCCGTGACCTGCACGGTCGTCGCGTTTGCGTAGTCCACGTGCCGGCGCGCCTCCCTGATCGAGAGCTGTGAGCCGTACCAGTACGCGTTTCTTTCGTGACCGATCAGCAAGACCCCGAGCTCGTCCATCCCCTCCACGATATCCTTGCCGAGGCGCCGGCAGCTGGGTTGCAGGATCCATCCCCCCCCCTCCAGTTCCAGCGCGGACAGCATCGCATCATCGCAGGGATGGTAGACAAACATCACGCTCGGCCGGTACAGGAACTCGCCGGGGCCGCGAATCGACAGGTAGTCGGCGATCGAGAAGATCTCGTCATGGGTCACCAGCATCCCCTGGAAACCGCCGATCGAGGGGACCCAGCTGCGCGCAAAGGTGCTCGCCCCGGGGCGCTCCAGGTACAGGGTCCCGGAGCCGGGGCGATGCTCGTGCGCCCCCTTCGGCCGCCGTTTTTCGAAGGTGCCGAAGGACAGCTCGCTCGGCTGCATCAACTCGTCCACGAACCCGTCTATGGACCAGGTGTTGATGAACTCCCTTTGGCGCTTCGGCCGCTGGCTGGCTTGCGTGTCGCGCTCGGATATCTGAATCGCGGTTATCTTGAGTTCACGCGCAAGGTTCGCCCATTCCTCGCGGCGCGACGGTCGCGCGTTCCCGCCGCGGATGCTCCGATCCAGGTCGACGAGGGCGCGTTTGACGAAGTGGGAGACCAGCCCCGGATTGGCGCCGTGATCGACCACGGCGGTAGGCGCATCGGGCCCCAATTCCCGCGCAAGATCGATGACCCCGGCGCGGATGGCGTAGTTCGTCCGCTGGTGAAGCTCCAGCATCGGGTTGTCGAATACGCCCGGCCACGGCTCTATCGAGGTGTCCACGTACAGCGCGTTTCGTTCCGCGCAGAACCGGATCAGGTCCAGGCTGGAGATGTCGACGGAGAGATTCAACATGAGATCGCCGTCGCGAACGTAGTTCTTCAACACCCTGCGGTAGTTGCCGGGCGTCAGGATGCAGTGGATGAACTTCGTGCCGAAACGCTCTGCGATCCCCCGCCCGGATTCGTCGGCCGAAAGGACGGTCATCCGCGTCTGAATCCCCTCGAGATGCCGGCCGATGATCGGCAGAACGGCCTGTCCGATGCTTCCGCATCCGATCATCAGGATGCGGCCATTGAACGTCTCCGGTGCCCGTGCCGCGTTCGATGCAACGGTCATCTTCTCCTCCCGGATGCGCTTCCCCGGCGCCGAGCCGCCAGTGCGCGCGCCTTGCGGCGTCGTTGGCCGCGGGGCGCGGCGGCGGGGCGGCCGAGGATCCGTGCGTGCCGGCGTCGCGCCGGAACCGGTCCTCACGCCCCCCCGTCCAGTATCTTCTTCAGTACGACAGCTTCGTTGTGCGCCTGATCCCTCGCGGCGTAGACAAGCGTGACGTTCCCCCGACGGGCACGCCGTCGAAGCTCGGCCATCGCGGGGTTGCGCCCGATCTCGATCCGATACCGTTCCTCGAACTCGCGCCACTTCTTCGGATCATGCCCGTACCATCGCCGGAGTTCGGTTGTCGGCGCGACCTCCTTGAGCCAGCAATCGAGTTTCGCCCCGACCTTGGACAATCCGCGCGGCCAGAGACGATCCACGAGAATCCGGGCGCCGTCCGACGCGGCCGGCGGATCATACGCCCGCTTCAACATCACACGCATGATCTCCTCCATGGTTCGGGCCGCCGTTCACCGTGGCGGCGCGCGACTGTTCCGCGCGCCTCCGCGCTGTCGGGCGACCGTTCGCCATCTCCTTCCGCGGCCTCGTCCGTGCGGCGCGGTCTTCAGGATATCGCCCGCCGGGCGGTGTCAAACCCCCCATCCGCGTCCGATCGCCGCACCGCGGCGGTGAACGCGTCCATGAGAACGGAACGAATGATCTCGTGGTCCTTGGCATGCGCGAGCACGGTCACCCGATCCCACCCTTGCAGATACACCGAACCCTTGGGGACCACTATGTCCTTGTCCCGCGTTATCAGGATGATCGCCGAGCCGGCGGGGAGCCGCAACTCGGAGATGGCGGGCCCGATTGCGCCCCGCGGGCCCGGCAGATCCACCACCATCAGATCCAAGTCGCTTTCGGCCATGGTGACAAGCTCCAGATCGAACAGGGGGATCGGCCTCGCGGGGCAGGTGAGGCCGAGCAGCCGCGCCAGCCACCCCAGCGTGGAACCTTGCAGCGCGATGGACAACAGAACGGCGAAGAAGACGAGGTTGAAGACCTCCTGTCCGATGGCGAGCCCCGCCGCCGCCGGATAGGTGGCCAGGACGATGGGCACCGAACCCCGAAGACCGGCCCACGCGATGAATGTCTTGCTTTTCCAGCCGAGCCGCATGCCCGCCGTGCCCACCCATACCGCGAGAGGCCGCGCGAGCAGCGTCAGTACGAGGAACAACAGGATGCCGTCCCCCCAGATCTCCCCCCACTGATGCGGGAAGACCTGGAGCCCCATCAGGGCGAACATGCCGACGTTGGCGACGGTGGAGACCGCGGATGAGAAATTCGCCACCCCTTGCTTGTGGACGAATGGACGATTCCCCAGCAGATAGCCCGCGACGAACACCGCCAGCATTCCGCTGCCGTTGATCATCTCGGTCAGGCCGTAGATGAACAGGATGATCCCCAATGAAAGGACGTAGTAGTGGCCGCGGTCTTGCGGATGAAGACGATTGAACAGCCACAGCGCCGCCTTGGCGAGATACCATCCGCAGATCGGCCCGACCGCGAACTTCCAGACGAAGACCGCCATGGAGGTCAGCCAGGCGGCGCGGGCGGAGGTGATCCCGTCGATCACCGCCACGGTGAGCAGGATCGCCATCGGGTCGTTGGCGGCGCTTTCGATCTCGACGATGGACGACAGCTTCGGCGGCAGGGATTGGCGGCGGAGCATCGAGAAGATCGCCGCCGCGTCGGTGGAGGAGATGATGGCGGCGAGCAAAAGCGCTTTGTGAAGCGGCCAGTTGCACCAGCCGTGCAGGACCCCGAAGGTCACCAGCGCCGTGAGCACCACGCCCCAGGTGGCGAGACCGCCCGCAGGGAGCGCGACTGCCTGGAAGTTGGAGCGTTTGGTGGAGAAGCCGCCGTCGAACAGGATGAACACCAAGGCGAGGTTTGCGACACTGTTGGCCAGCTCGATATCGTCGAAGTGCCAGAGCCCCAGGATATCGCTGCCGAAGAGGATGCCCGCGCCAAGGGCGACCAGTATGACCGGGACGCTCCAGCGGTCGAGCCAGACAGCGGCCAGGGCGATGGCAAGCAGCAACGCCGGCACGACGATATAGACGAGGTCCATCTTCCTCACCGCCCGTTTTCGCCACGCACCGTCCGGGAACAGGCGCCCGTTTCACCCCGGCACCGCGCCGGGCCGCGGGGCGGCGTCGGCGCAGATGGATTGCGAGACGCCTCCCGGGGCGATGCCGTGCGGCTCGAATGCCGCGTCGACGATGCGCGGTGCCGTCAGACCGGACCTGTCAGCGAGAAGCGGCGGCGTCTTGAACGGAACCCGGCCGCGCGGGAGGCGGCTGGCGCCTGCCGATCACCCCGCCCGGCGACGGTAGCCCGACATGCTCTTCTCCCGGAGATATTCCCCGCCGCCGCCGCTCTGATGGTACTGCACAAGACGTCCCGCGTCAATCCGCTTCTCGACGATCGGCATGCCGGATCGCCGGGGCGGAACGCGCGGCGCGCGTCACGGGGGGCGCGTCATGACACTCCTCCCCCCGCGGCGCCGCCGGATCCGGATCCGCCGCGACGGGCGGGGGGCACGGCTCCGCCCCGGACGAGTGGAACGCGGCGGCAGGCGATCCCCTGCCGCATCGGAGGGGGTACGGCCGTTCTTCGCCGGCCATCCCGGTCGAAAACGCCGCGAGGGGAGGGCGCGCCGGAAGACCGATGCGTCGCCGGCGCGGCGCAGGTGCGGATTCGGCGGGCGCGAAATCCGCGGGACGTGAAGCCGCCGTGGGCGGCGGCGATTGCGGGCGCTAGCGCGTCCGCTCGACGTCGATCTCGCCGCGGAAGACCTCTTCGGCGGGGCCGGTCATGAGGACGTGGCCGTCCTCGTCCCACCGGATCGAGAGCTCCCCGCCGGGCAGGGCGACGACGAGATCCCGGCCGGTGCGGCCGGTGAGGACGCTCGCCACCGCCGCGGCGCACGCCCCGGTCCCGCACGCCGCCGTCTCCCCCGCGCCGCGCTCCCAGACCCGCATCGAGATCCTGGCGGGCGACTCCGCCTGCACGAACTCCACGTTGACGCGCCGGGGGAAAAGCGCGTCGGCCTCGATCTTGGGGCCGAGCTGCCGCACCGGGCACGCGGCGAGATTTTCGGTGAAGATGACGCAGTGCGGGTTCCCCATCGAGACGCAGGTGATGCGCCTCTGCTCGTTGGCGAGCGTCACCTCGCGGTCGACGATCCTCCCCTGCAGCCGCACGGGGATCTTCGGCCCCTCGAGCTCGGGGACGCCCATGTCCACGGTGATCCGCCCCCCCTCCACCCGGGGACGCATGATCCCGGCCTTCGTCTCGATCGCCTGCTCCCCCTCGGGGAGGAGTGTCTGCGTCACAAGGTACTTCGCAAGACAGCGAATCCCGTTGCCGCACATCTCCACCTCGCCGCCGTCGGCGTTGAAGACCCGCATCCGGAAGTCGGCCTTCTTCGACGGTTCAAGGACCAGGAGCTGGTCGGCCCCGATGCCGTGCCGCCGGTCGCAGAGTGAGCGGACGAGTCCCTGGTGGATCGGCAGCGTCTGCCGGACGCAGTCGAGGAGGACGAAATCGTTCCCGAGCCCGTGCATCTTCACGAACGGAATCTTCATGACCAAAACACCACCCTTGCTCTTAGCCGCGGACCGACACGGATGAACACGAAGTATATGCCGGATGAAGCGGGGAATCCCCTACCCCGATCCATTCATCAACCCGATCGGATCTCATCCCCGCGAAAACGGGGAGCCCGCGTTAAAGCGTACACGCCTGGATTCCGGCGTTCGCCGGAACGACGGGGAGAACCAGACACGCGCCATCCGGCTTCTGATCGGCGGATGAATATATCAGGCCATATCCTCGCGCCTTCAACGATCGCCATATCTCGGCCCGCGGCAATCCGTCTAAATCCGCGGCGACGCTACTTCTCGAGGAACGCCGGGATGCGCTCGCCCCTGACGAGGTCCTCGTAGCGTTCCCGCTTTCGCACGAGCCAGGCGCGCGCGCCGCGCGCCAACACCTCCGCGGCGCGCCGCCGAGAGTTGTAGTTGGAGGACATCGCGAAGCCGTACGCCCCCGCCCCCATCACCGCGAGAAGATCGCCGGGGCGCGGCTCCCGCATCCTCCGGTCCTTGGCGAGGAAGTCGCCCGACTCGCAGACCGGTCCCACCACGTCGGCGGTGATCGTTCTCCCCTTCCCCTTCCGGAGGGGAAGGATCTCGTGGTAGGCCCCGTAGAGGCTGGGCCGGATCAGGTCGTTCATCGCCGCGTCCACGATGACGAAGTCGCGGGCGCCGCCCTTCTTGCGGTAGAGCACGCGCGTCAGCAGCACCCCCGAGTTTCCGGCGATGAAGCGCCCGGGCTCGAGGACGAGTTTCAGACCGAGCCCCTCGAGTTCCGGGAGCACCGCCGCGGCGAACCGGTCGGCGGTCGCGGGGGTTTCGTCGCGGTAGATGATGCCGAGCCCGCCGCCGATGTCGAGCCGCTCGAGCGGCACCCCGTCCCGCAACAGGACCCGCGCCAGCGGGAGCACCTTCCGCAGCGCCTCCACGTACGGGCCGGTCTCGACGATCTGCGAACCGATGTGCATCTGCAGCGCCGTCGGCCGCACGTGCCGCAACCGCATCGCCTTCCGGTAGGCCTCGCGGGCGCGCGCGAGGTCGAGGCCGAACTTGTTCTCCGCCTTCCCGGTGGTGATGTACCGGTGCGTGTGCGGGTCCACGTCGGGGGTGACACGGAACGCAATCCGGGCGACGAGGCGGAGCCGCGCGGCGACCCGTTCGATCGTTTCGAGCTCCGCGAGCGACTCCACGGTCAGGAAGAGGATCCGCCTCCGCAGCGCCGCGGCGATCTCCTCCTCCGTCTTCCCCACGCCGGCGAAGACGATCTTCTCCGGGCCGACCCCCGTCGCGAGGGCGCGGCGCAGCTCCCCGCCGGAGACGATGTCGAAGCCGGCCCCGGCGTTCGCGAGGGTCTTCAGCACGGCGAGGTTCGCGCACGACTTCACCGAGTAGCAGATCAGGTGCGGCACCCCGGCGAAGGCGCGGTCGAGCCGCTCGAAATGCCCCGTCAGGGTGGCGTGGCTGTAGACGTAGAGCGGGGTGCCGAATCTGCGGGCCAGATCCTCCAGCGGGACCGACTCGGCGCAGAGCCGCCCGCCGCGGTAGGAGAACTCATGCATGGGCGAGTTTTCTCCTCCAGGCCGCGAGCGCTTTCGCCACGCCCGCGGACGAGGTGGACCCGAGCGATCTCTTCCGCCGGACCGTCTCGTCGTGCGAGAGGAGGGCGAGCGCGCCTTCCCCGAACTGCGGCGCGCACGCCTTCAGCTCCGCGAGGGTGAGCTCATCGAGGCGTTTCCTCCGGCGCAGGCAGTCGGCGACGAGCCGGCCGACGAGGCGGTGCGCCTCGCGGAACGGGACGCCGTTCACGACGAGCTGCTCGACGAGGTCGGTGGCCTGGCTGAAGTCGCCCTCGAGCGACCGGCGGAGCGCCTCCGGGCGGAACGAGATCCTCTCCCAGAGCCCCGCCATGATCCCGAGGCAGCCGTCGATCGTCAAGGCGGCGTCGAAGAGCGGCTCCTTGTCCTCCTGCATGTCCCGGTTGTAGGCGAGCGGGAGCCCCTTCATCATGGTCAGGACGGAGACGAGCGCGCCGATGAGCCGGCCCGCCTTCCCGCGCACCAGCTCGGCAACATCGGGGTTGGCCTTCTGGGGCATCAGGGAGGAGCCGCTGCAGTAGGAGAGGTCCAGCGCGACGAACGAGAACTCCTTGCTCGCCCAGAGGACGATCTCCTCGGCCATCCGGGAAAGGTGCACGCCCAGTATGGCCCCGGCGGAGAGGAACTCGAGGATGAAGTCGCGGTCGCTCACGGCGTCGATGCTGTTCTCGCAGAGCCGGGGGAGGCCGAGCAGGCGGGCCGTCTCCCGCCGGTCGATCGGCAACGACGTCCCCGCGAGCGCCCCCGCGCCGAGCGGGCACGCCTTCGCCCGCTTCAGGCAGTCCGCCATCCGGGCCGCGTCGCGCTCGAGCATCTCGACATGCGCGAGGAGGTGGTGCGCGACGAGCACCGGCTGGCCGTGCTGGAGGTGCGTGAAGCCGGGCATCACGAGATGCCGGTGTTTCCACGCCGACGCGACGACGGCCTTCTGGAGCCCCCGGATCCCCTCGATCGCGTCGCCGACGGCGTCGATGAGGAAGAGGCGGGTGTCGAGGGCGACCTGGTCGTTGCGGCTCCGGGCGGTGTGGAGCCGGTCCGCGGCGGGGCCGATCAGCTCCTTCAGCCGCGTCTCGACCGCCATATGGATATCCTCGTGCTCGGGGCCGGGACGGTACGCCCCCCGGGCGATCTCCGCCTCCACCCGCTTCAACCCCGCCGAGATCTTTTTGGCCTCCGCCGCCGTGACGAGCCCCTGCCTCGCGAGCATCGCGACGTGGGCGAGACTGCCGCGGATGTCGTGCCTGTAGAGAATCCGGTCGAAGCCGACGGAGGCGGTGAACGCCTCCACCTCGGGCGCCATCCTTGTATCGAACCTGCCGGACCAGATCTTCCCGCTCATGCCGTCATCCCCCGGTGGATTGACAAGACGGCCCAACGACGCGTGCCAAGCGGCGCAGTGGACGCCGCCGGGTTGACACGGACGCATCCGCCGTTCGCCGTTCATCCGCGTTTCGAAACCCGCCCCCTCCCCTGCAGCATCGCCTCGATCCTCAGGCGCAGTCCGTTCAGCCTGATGAATCCCGTCGCGTCGGCCTGGTTGTACACGGCGCCGCTCGCCTCGAAGGTGGCGTGCGCGGGGCTGTAGAGCGAGCAGGGGGAGGAGCGCCCGACGACGATGCAGTTGCCCTTGTAGAGCTTGACGCGCACCGTCCCGGTGACGTTTTTTTGGCTCTCCTCCACGGCCGCCGTCAGCAGCCGCATCTCCGGCGAGAACCAGAACCCGTTGTAGACGAGCGAGGCGTAGCACGGGATGAACGAGTCGCGGAAGTGCATCACCTCGCGGTCCATCGTGAGCGACTCCATCGCCCGGTGCGCGATATGGAGGATCGTGCCGCCGGGCGTCTCGTAGACGCCGCGGCACTTCATCCCGACGTACCGGTTCTCGACGATGTCGATCCGCCCCACGCCGTTCCTCCCGCCGAGCTCGTTCAGGCGGGCGAGGAGCTTCGCGGGGGAGAGCCGCTTCCCGTCCACGGCGACCGGCACCCCCCGGGCGAAACCGATCTCGACATAGGTCGGCTTGTCCGGGGCCCTCTCCGGGGAGACGCTGAGGACGAACATATCCTCGTCGGGCTCGCGGTCCGGGTCCTCGAGGATGCCCCCCTCGAAGCTGATGTGCAGGAGGTTCCGGTCGCTCGAGTACGGCTTCTCCTTCGTCACGGGGATCGGGATGCCGTGCCGCGTGGCGTACTCGAACAGGTCCGCGCGCGCGCCGAGGTTCCACTCCCTCCACGGGGCGATGACCTTCAGGTCGGGCCCGAGGGCGGCGAAGGCGAGTTCGAACCGCACCTGGTCGTTCCCCTTCCCGGTCGCGCCGTGCGCCACGGCGGCGGCCTTCTCCCTGCGCGCGATCTCCACCTGCCGCTTCGCGATGAGCGGGCGGGCGATGGAGGTGCCGAGCAGGTAGGTCCCCTCGTAGATCGCGTTCGCCTTGAGCGCGGCGAAGACGTAGTCGCGTACGAACTCCTCGCGGAGATCCTCGACGTAGACCTTGCTCGCGCCGGTGCGGAGCGCCTTCCGCCGGATGCCGTCGAGCTCCTTGCCCTGGCCGAGGTCGGCCACGTAGGCGATGACGTCCATCCCCCGCTCCTCGCGGAGCCACTTCAAGATGATCGAGGTGTCGAGCCCCCCCGAGTACGCCAACACCACCTTTTCCATCTGGGTTCCCTTTCCGTCTGAATCGGCGGCGCCGGCCCCTAGCGGACGACGGCGGCGAACGCCTCCTCCACGATCGCCATCGCCCGGTCGACCTCCGCCTTCGTGACGGTCATCGCGGGCATGAAACGGACGACATTGTCGCCGGTGGCGTTGGTGAGCATCCCCCGCTTCAGGCACTCCGCCACGACCGCCTTCCCGTCGATCGACAGCTGCATCCCGAGCATCAGCCCCACGCCCCGGACCTCCCGGACGAACGGGCAGCGCTTCGCGAGGCGGAGGAGCCGCGCGCGGAGATAGTTCCCCATCTGCTGGGCGCGCTTCAAAAGCTTCTCCTTCTCGATCGTTTCGAAGACCGCGACCCCGGCCGCGCAGGCGAGCGGGTTCCCGCCGAAGGTGGAGGCGTGCGTCCCGGGCTGCAGCAGGTCCGCGTACTTCGACGCGGCGAGCATCGCCCCGATCGCCACGCCGCCGCCGAGGGTCTTGGCGAGCGTCATCACGTCGGGCACGATGCCGTAGTGCTGGTACGCGAAGTATCTGCCGGTCCTCCCCATCCCGGTCTGCACCTCGTCCATGATGAGGAGGAGCCCCCGCCTGTCGCACAGATCGCGGACCGCGGCGAAATAGTCCGCGGGGGCGACGTTGATCCCCCCCTCGCCCTGGATCGGCTCGAGCATCACCGCGCAGGTCGTGTCGCTCACCGCGCGCGACAAGGCGCCGATGTCGCCGAACGGGACGTGCGTGATCCCCGGGAGGAGCGGGCCGAAGCCGCGCTGGTACTTCTCCTGCCCGGTCGCCGTGACCGTGGCGATGGTGCGCCCGTGAAACGACTCGCGCATCGCGACAATCCCGTAGCGGCCCGTCGCGCTCCCCGCCCGCCGGGCGAGCTTCATCGCCGCCTCGTTCGCCTCCGCGCCGCTGTTGCAGAAGAAGCACTTCCCCGGGAAGGCGTGCTCGACGATCAGCTCGGCGAGGCGGGCCTGGAGGGGGATGTAGTAGATGTTCGGGAGGTGCAGGAGCGTTCCGGCCTGTTTCCTGACGGCGGCCACGACCCTCGGGTGGCAGTGCCCGAGGCCGCTCACCGCGTAGCCGGGGAAGAAGTCCAGGTATCTGCGCCCGCGATCGTCCCAGACCCACGAGCCCTTCCCCCTGACGACGACCAGCGGACTCCTCCCGTACGAGGGGACCACGTAGCGCCCGTACAGATCGATCGTTCCCGCCGCCTTGTTCCGCGTCCTCTTCATCGTTCTCCCCTTCACTGAGTTCGCGCCGCGCCCTCTCCGTCGGGCGCCTCCGGGCCGTCGGATACGGTCAGGCGCGCACGTCCGTCCGCCCGCGCAATCGTTTCCCCGCGCCCCCTGCCCCCCGCGGCGACGCCTACCCCTTCACGATCTCGGTGCCGATCCCCGCGTCGGTGAACACCTCGAGCAGTATCGAGTGCGGCAGCCGCCCGTCCACGATGTGCGTCTTCGGCACCCCCGCCCGCACCGAGGTCACCCCCGCCCGCACCTTCGGCAGCATGCCGCCCGTGAGCGCACCGGCCGCCTTGAGCGTCTCGATGTCGCCGATCCGGAGCGTCTCGATGAGCGATCTGTCGTCCCCGGGGTTCCTGAGGATGCCGCGCACGTCGGTCAGTAGAATGAGCTTCTCCGCCTTGAGGGCGGCGGCCACCTCGCCCGCGGCGGTGTCGGCGTTGATGTTGTAGAGGTTCCCCTCCGCGTCCGTCCCGATCGGAGCGATCACCGGGATGACGTCCTTCTTCAGAAGCTCGCGGAGCGGTCCCACCGCGACCTCCGCGACATCGCCCACGTAGCCGATATCCGCCCGCTCTCCCCGCCCGCTCTTCTCGACCTCGGGGAAATGCCGTTTCGCCCGAAGCACCCCGTCCCGGCCGCCGACGGTGCGGGCGCAGCCGCCGAGCTCCCCGATGCGGGCCACGATCCCCCGGTTCACCTCCGACAGCACCTCCTCGACGACCTTCATCGTCTTCGCGTCGGTCACCCGGAGGCCCGACACGAACCGGGGCGCGATCCCGCGCTCCTTCAGGCGCGCGCTGATCGCGTTGCCGCCGCCGTGCACCACGACCGGGCGGATCCCCACGCATCCCATGAAGACGATGTCGCGGAGGATGGCGTCCGGGTCGCCGGAGCCCATCGTGCTCCCGCCGTACTTCACGACAACGACCTTGCGTCTGAAGCGCTGGATGTAGGGGAGCGCTTCGATCAGGACCGCCGCCTTGCCGATCAGCTTCTTGAGGTCGCCCATCCGTGCAATCTCCGATCTTCCGTGCCGTGCGCCGGCGGGGGCTGCGTGCGCCGTCAGACGAACGAGCTGCGCGCCGTCCCCGTCTCAGGTCTTGTTCAACTCCACGTAGTCCGGCGTCAGGTCGCAGGTGAGTATCCGCTCCTGCGCCGCGCCGCGCGAGAGGACCGCCTCGATCCTGACGTTGGGCCCCTCGAGCAGCTTCCCCAGCTCCGCCTCGTCCGCCCCCGCGGGCGCGCCGTTGCCGAAGACGCGCCGCCCCTGCAGGAACAGCTCGAGTGCATCCTGGGCGAAGTCGACGCCCGCCGCCCCGAGGGAGGAGAGGATCCTTCCCCAGTTCGGGTCCCGCCCGAAGATCGCGGTCTTCACGAGGGGCGAGTTGGCGACGGCGAAACCGAGGCGCTTCGCCTCGGCCGCGTCCCGCGCCCCGCGGATGAGGATCTCGACGAACCTCGACGCCCCCTCTCCGTCGCGCACGATCATCTCCGCGAGCGCGCCGGTGACCCGGTCGAGCGCCTCCGCGAATCCGCGCGCCCCGTCGGAATCCTCCCGCAGGAGCGGGCTGTTCCCCGCGGCGCCGTTGGCCAGGATGAAGACGGAGTCGTTGGTGCTCCGGTCCCCGTCCACGCTGATCCGGTTGAAGCTCTTCTCCACGCTCCCCCGGAGCAGCGCTGAGAGGAAGGCCGGTTCGACCGCCGCGTCGGTGGTGATGAACGCCAGCATCGTCGCCATCTCCGGGTGGATCATCCCGGCGCCCTTCGCCATGCCGCCGACGGTCGCCTCCCCACCCCCGAGAAGGAACCGGGCGACCGCCTCCTTGGGGCGCGTATCGGTGGTGAGGATCGCCTCCGCCGCGTCCCGCCCCCCCTCGCGGCTGAGCGCGGCGACGAGCCCCGGCATGGCCGCCGTGATCCGCTCGACGGGGAGACGCCTCCCGATCCGCCCGGTCGAGGCCGTGAGCACCTCCGCCGGGTCGAGGCCCGCCGCCCGCGCCGCCGCCGCCGCCACCGTTTCGGCGTCGCGGAGGCCGGCGTCGCCGGTCGCCGCGTTCGCGCAGCCGCTGTTGGCCACGATCGCCCGCGCCCTCCCCGCGGCGATCCGCGTGCGGCTCAGCCGCACCGGGGCGGCGCAGAAGCGGTTCGTGGTGAACGTCCCGGCGGCCGCGGCCGGGAGATCGGAGACGAGGAGGGCGAGGTCCTTCTTCCCCTCCCTGATGCCGCAGCAGACGCCCGCCGCGCGGAATCCCGCGGCGGCGGTCACGCACCCGGTGGGGTGTGTCATACGCGCAATCCTCCCGCGGGAACGCGGCGCGCCCGGCCGGGGACGTTCAACGAAGCCCCTCGGTCTCGGGGAAACCGCAGACGAGGTTCATGTTCTGCACCGCCTGCCCGGCGGCGCCCTTGAGGAGGTTGTCGATGGCCGAGACGACGACGATCGTGTTCGTGCGCTCGTCCACGACGAACGAGATGTCGCAGAAATTGAGCCCCGCGACGTTCTTCGTGTCGGCGAGCTTCCCGGCCCCCATCAGCCGGACGAACGGCGCCTTCTCGTAGACGTTTCGGTAGGCGTCGCGCACCGCGGCGTCGGAGATCTTCCCGCGCGGGGTGAGATAGGCGGTGGTGAGGATGCCGCGGTTCATCGGCACAAGGTGCGGCGTGAAGAGGAGCTGCAGCGGCGCGCCCGCGGCCCTGCCGAGCTCGACCTCGATCTCCGGGGTGTGCTGGTGCACCCCCACCTTGTAGGCGCGGAAGCTCTCGTTGACCTCGCCGAACAGCATCGCCAGGGAGGCCTTCCGCCCGGCGCCGGTGACGCCGGACTTGGCGTCGATGACGATCCCGGCGGGGTCGACGAGCCCCGCCGCGAGGAGCGGCGCGAGGGCGAGGATGGAGCCGGTGGGGTAGCAGCCGGGGTTCGCGACCAGAGCCGCCGCCCGCACCTCGTCGGCGTGGAGTTCAGGCAGGCCGTAGACCGCCTCGGCGAGCAGTTCGACCGCCTCGTGCTCGATCCCGTACCAGCGTTTGAAGACGCCGACGTCGCGAAACCGGAAGTCGGCGCTCAGGTCGATGACCTTCTTCCCGGCGAGGCGGAACGGGCGGGCGAATCTCATCGACACGCCGTGGGGCAGCGAGAGGAAAACCAGGTCCGCCTTCCGGCAGACCTCCTCGACGTCCAGCGGGGCGCAGGGGAGGTCGATTCGCCCGGTGAAGCGCGGATATTCGTCGCTGATGCGGATCTCGCGGTCCAGCTTGGCGGTGAGCGACGCCACCTTCACCCGGGGGTGCCTGAGCAGGATCTCGAGCAGTTCGCACCCGGCGTATCCGGTCGCCCCCACGATCGCCACGCGCAGCATCGATTCACCTCGCTGGGCGGCATTATAGTATCGCCGCACCCGGTGTCAATGAAAACAGTGACAAACGGGGCAGGCGCCGGCGTCCGGCCCTGCCCCGTGCGTGTTCGCCCCGCATCCGCTCAGCGCTTGGAGAACTGGAATCTCTTCCGCGCCCCCGGGCGTCCGTACTTCTTCCTCTCCTTCGCGCGGGGATCGCGCGTGAGGAGTCCCGCCTGCTTGAGGCTCTGGCGCATCGTCTCGTCGTGGCGGGAGATCGCGCGCGCGAGCCCGTGCCGAAGCGCCCCCACCTGCCCCATCAGCCCGCCGCCCTTGACGACGGCGGTGACGTCGTACTTCTCCTTCGTTTTCGTGACCGTGAGCGGCTGCGCCACGATCACCCGCATCTCCTCGGTCCGGAAGTAGCGCTCGATCGGGACGCCGTTCACCGTCATCAGCCCGGTGCCCGGCGCGAGCCGCACCGTCGCAACCGCCGTCTTCCGTCTCCCGGTGGTTCTCACCGCCGCGTGCTGCACCGTCATCTTCCCCTCCGTGGAACGCTCGGTCACCGCGCCGCCGCGGCGGGCTTCTGCGCCGCGTGCGGATGCTCGGACCCCGCGTAGACCTTGAGTTTCGAAAGCAGGGCGCGCCCGAGCTTGTTCTTGGGCATCATCCCGGCCACCGCGTGTTCGACAAGCCGCTCCGGGTGCCGCTCGCGGACCCGCGCCACCGGTATCGTCTTGAGCCCGCCTGGGTAGCCCGAGTAGCGGGTGTAGGTCTTCTGGAGATCCTTCTTGCCCGTGAGCTTCACCTTCGCCGCATTGATCACGACCACGAAATCCCCCGTGTCCACGTGGGGGGTGAACTCCGCCTTCCCCTTGCCGCGCAGGAGATCGGCGATCCTCGTGGCCATCCGTCCGAGCACCTGCCCGTCGGCGTCGATCAGGTGCCATTTCCTGGAAATCTCGCCCGTCCGGGCCATATAGGTCTTCACCCGCGATTCCTCCCATTGAGTGCGGAGACGGACTCTACCATCCCGCGTGCCGGGCGTCAACCGCCAAATGCGGCAAATGCGGCCCGGCGGTGCGGATACTGTTGCGGCGCGGCGGGCAGCTGTGCTACCCTACGTGTCGAGAATAGCGGCGGCGTAGCCAAGTGGCTAAGGCGGAGGTCTGCAAAACCTCTATTCGTCGGTTCAACTCCGACCGCCGCCTCCATCTTCTCTCGCAGACACCGGGGGGCGTTCGCCAATGAAGCAGTTCCGCATCTCAAGGCCGCGGCTTTTCCTCGCGACCGTCGCGGCCGCCGTCTCCGCCGGCTGCGTCCCGCAGGCCGCGGCGCCGAGGATACCCGCGTTCAGAACAGGGCCGTCGGCCCCCTTCGGGGACGAACTGGTGGTGCCGGAGACCGCCGGGTCGATGCTCCGAGAGGCGCCGGACGACGTGGTCTCCCCTTCGTTCGTCAAGTGACCGGGGGCGTTCGCCTCACCCGGCCGCCTTCACCATCCGCCCCACCAGCCGCCCTATGGCCAGCGACGCGGTGAGGGCGGGCGACTCCAGCCCCAGCAGGTTGATGAATCCCTCGAGCCCCTTGTCCGCCTCCTCCCGGATCACGAAGTCCCGCTGCGGTTCGCCGGTCCGGTAGAGCTTCGGCCGTATCCCGGCCATGTCGGGCGAGAGGTCTTCCTCCTCGATGAACGGCAGGTATTCCCGCGCCCCGAGGAAGAACTCCCTGCGGTGCCCCTCGTCCACCGCGTAGTCTGAATCGTCGTTGACGTAGAACGCGTTCGGGCCCAGCTTCACCCCGCCCTGCAGGTCGAGCACGGTGTGCACCCCGAGACTGATATCTGTGGGGGGCGGGTAGATCAGGTGCCGGAGCCCCCTCCCCTTCCCGCGCCCGAGACTGAAATACTCCCCCTTGCACGGGCTGATCGTGTAGCCGGCGGCGGCGGTGTCGATGCCCGCCATCTCGGCGACGCGCGCGGCGCCGAGGCCCGCGGCGTTGACGACCAGGCGGCTCTCGAACCGGTACTCCTCGCCGTCGGCGTCCCGGACGCGCACCGTGTAGCCGCCCGGCTCCTTCGCGATGCCGACGGCCTCGCACCGGTAGGCGATCGTCGCCCGCCGCGACGCCTTCTTCTCGAGAAAGGCCATGAAACGGTGCGTGTCGAATATCCCCGTCTCCGGCGACAGGAGCCCCGCCTCGGCGCGGATGTCGGGCTCGAGCGCCGCCGTCTCCGCCCGGCCGAGAAGGCGGAGCCCCTCGACCCCGTTCTGGTCGCCCTGCGCCTTGAGCTTTTCGAGTGTCGGCACCTGCGACCGGTCCCACGCGACGATGAGCTTGCCCGTTTTCCGGAACGGGATCCCGCGCTCCTCGAGGAGCCGGTAGAGCTCCCGGCGCCCCTCCACGCAGAGGGAGGCCTTGCGCGAACCCCGCGGGTAGTAGATGCCGGCGTGGACGACCTCGCTGTTGCGGCTGCTGCACTCCCTCCCGAAGGAGTCGTGGCGCTCGACGACCGCGGAGTCGAGCCCCTCTTCGGCGAGCTCCGCGGCGATCGCGAGCCCGACGACGCCCGCGCCCACGATGGTGACGTCAACCCGTTCCATGTGTCTCTCCCCTTGTCGCTTGGAAAACCGACCCGGTGATGCGATAATGCCCCCGGCTGCGGGCGCCGGAGTGATGGAATTGGCAGACATACGGGACTTAAAATCCCGAGTCCGCTTCAGGCGGGCGTGCCGGTTCGAGTCCGGCCTCCGGCACCAGAGCCCCGCAGGGCGAGACAGCGGCGCACGATCAGCCGCGCCAGCCGCTCCTTCCGCATCCGCGGAAGCCGTTCGCACTCCCCGTTTCGGCCGACGAACACGGCCTCGTTGAAACCGCTGCCGAATCCCGAACCGCGCCGCGAAACGTCGTTCCCGATGACGAGGTCGAGGCCCTTCTGCGCGAGCTTCCGCGCCGCCTCCCGGGCCGGGTCCCCCGTCTCCGCCGCGAACCCGACCAGCAGCGCCTTTCCCCGCCTCCGCCCCAGCTCGGCGAGGATGTCGGGCGTCCTCACCATCCGCACGGAGAGGGAGGACGGCCCCTTCTTCAACTTGCGGCGGGAACGCCGGGCGGGGCGGTAGTCCGCCACCGCGGCCGCCATCACGACCACGTCGGCGCCGGCCGCCTCGTCCCGCACCGCCCGGCGCATCTCCTCCGCCGTCTCGACCTCGATGAGACGAACCCCCGCGGGGGGGACGAGCGCGACCGGGCCGCTCACCAGGGTGACGCGCCCCCCCGCCCGGAGCGCCGCCTCCGCGACCGCGTAGCCCATCCTCCCGCTGGATGGGTTGGAGATGAAGCGAACCGGGTCGAGGTACTCGCGGGTGGGGCCCGCGGTGACGAGGAAACGGACGGTCACCTCACACCAGCCTCTCGACCGCCTTGTACAGCTCGTCGACCTCCGCGAGCCTCCCCGGCCCCTCGCTGCCGCAGGCGAGGCGCCCCTCCTCCGGGCCGACGATCAGGAAGCCGCGGCGTTTCAGGAGCGCCACGTTCCGGCGGACGGCGGCGCTGCGCCACATCGCCTCGTTCATCGCCGGGGCGACGACGACCGGCGGGCGTGCGGCCATGACGGTGCAGGAGAGGAGGTCGTCGGCGATGCCGCAGGCGATCTTCCCTATGACGTTGGCGGTCGCCGGGGCGATCAGCACGACGTCGGCCCATTCGGCGAGACTGATATGGACCGGGTCGAACTCGGGGGGCGAGTCGAAGAGCTCCGACACCACGGGGGCGCGCGAGAGCGTCCTGAAGGTGAGCGGCGCGACGAACTCGCGCGCGGCCCGGGTCATCACGACCCGCACCTCGGCGCCGGCCTTCGTCAGCCGGCGCACGAGCTCGCACGCCTTGTACGCGGCGATCCCCCCGCATACCCCGACGAGGACCTTCCTGCCCGACAACGGCGGGCGGGCGGCGTTGGGCTTCTTCATCCCGTGCGTATCCTTTCGATCAGCTTCGCGTTGCGGGCCGCGCGCAGGCGCTCCGCGGCGATGACCGCCTTCAGCTCCCCGCACGCCGTGTCGAGTTGGTCGTTCACGACGACGTAGTCGTACCGCCCCGCGTAGCCCATCTCCTCGCGGGCGAGCGAAAGGCGTTTCTGGATGACCTCCTCCGCGTCGGTCGCCCTCCCCCGCAGCCGGCGTTCGAGCTCCCGCATCGAGGGGGGGAGGATGTAGATGAAGACCGCCGGGCAGTCCTTCTCCATCACCTGGAGCGCGCCGCGGACGTCTATGTCGAGGATGACGTCCCGCCCCGCCGCCAGCGTCTTGTCTATCACGCTCCTCCGCGTGCCGTAGTAGTTGTCGTAGACGAGGGCGTGTTCGAGGAACTCGCCGGCGGCGAGCAGCTCCTCGAATCTGACCCGGGTCGTGAAATGGTACGCCTTGCCGTCCACCTCGCCGCGCCGCGGGCCGCGGGTGGTGACGGAGACCGAGTAGTCGAGGAGCGGGACCTCCTTCAGGAGAAGGTCGAGCAGCGTGGTCTTGCCGGCCCCCGACGGGGCGGTGATGACGAACAGTATGCCGGTGCGCATGGATCCTCGCATCATTAAACCTTACTCCCGGGAAACTGGCAACCGGAAACGCCCGGCGGCGCTACTGGATGTTCTGGAGCTGTTCCCGGATCTTCTCCAGCTCCGCCTTGATCTTGATGGCGAAGGTCGAGATGCGCGCGTCGTTGGCCTTGTTCGCCGAGGTGTTCACCTCGCGCTGGATCTCCTGCATCGTGAAGTCCAGCTTCTTGCCGACCTCCCCGTTCGCGGCGAGGAGCGCGCGGAAGCTCTTCATGTGGCTCCGCAGGCGCACGATCTCCTCCGTGATGTCCACCTTGTCGGCGTAAAGGCTCACCTCGGCGAGCAGCCGCGCCTCGTCGTACGAGGCGCCCTCGAGCACCGTGCGCACCTTCCTGCGGATCTTCTCCTCGTAGCGCCGCGTGCTCTGCGCGCGGAGGGCGTCGATCCGGGCGATCAACGAGTCCACCCGTCTCCAGCGCCTGACGAAATCGCCCGCCAGCCGGCTCCCCTCGCGCTCCTGGCTCCGCGCGAGGTCGTCGCAGGCGACGGCGAGGGCGCGGCGGACGAGCCCCCAGACCGGGCGCCGCGCGAGATTCGCCATCTCGGTGCGGACGACCGCTCCCGTGGCGACGAGCGTGGAGAGATCGAGCCCCCCCTCGAGACGGAGCCACGCGCCCACGTTCCTGAGCTGCGCGGCCAGCTCCCGGCAGGCGCGCCGGTCGATCACCACGCGTTCCGTGCTCCCCTCGGGGGGGGTGAAGATCACGTAGGCGGTGACCTGGCCCCGGCCGGTCCGCTCCTGCAGATAGCTGCGTATCCTCGGCTCGAACGGGGCGATCTCCCGCGGGATGTTCGCCGTGAGCTTGAAGTACCTCCCGTTGACGCTCTGGATCTGGACGCTGCAGCGTCCGAACGGACCTCTCGCCGTCCCCTCGCCGTAGCCGGTCATGCTCTTCATGCGCTATGGAACCTCCGTCTGGAGCAGGACCATCCCCGCCCCTTCCGCCTCCACCGTGTAGTCGCCCAGCGCCGCCGGGAGCAGGAGATGGTCGCCGCCGCGGAGGACGACTTCGCCGCATGGGCCCCCGTGGCGCAGGAGCCCGCGCCCCGAGGCGACGGCGAGCACCCGGAACCGCTCCCCCGCGCAGGAGGAGGAGATCCGCCCCCGCACCTCGCAGACGGTCGCGGCGAAGTGGCGGCAGCGGGCGAGGGGCGCGGCGCGGAAACCGTCCCCCTCCTCCCACCGGGCGCAGACCAGCGGATCGAGGCGGAGGTCGAAGTCGACGACCTCGAGCGCCTTGGCCAGGTGCAACGGCCGCCCCGCGCGCCCCCAGTCGAAGAGCCGGTAGGTGACGTCCGAGTTCTCCTCGATCTCGAACAGGAGGACGCCCGCGCAGACGGCGTGCACCATCCCCGCCGGCACGAAGAGCGCGTCTCCCGGCTTCACCGCGATCCGCCTGAGGCACCCGTCGACGCGGCCCTCCGCGAGCGCCCGCGTCAACTCTTCCCGCCCCAGCCCCGGCCGGAGCCCGCAGAGCAGCGCCGCCCCCCGCTCCGCGGCCGCGACGTACCAGAGTTCCGTCTTCCCCCACTCGCCGCGCTCGTGCCCCGCCGCGTAGCCGTCCGGCGGGTGGACCTGGACGGAGAGGTGCGCCGAGGCGTCGAGGAGCTTGAAGAGCAGCGGGAACCGGTCGAAGCGGCGGGCGGCGAGCGCTTCGCCGAGGATCCGTTCGGGATCCTCCGCGACGAGCTCCCGCAGGGAACGGCCCGCCAGCGGCCCCTCCGCCACGCGGCTCACGTCCCCCCCATGGTCGGCGATCTCCCACGACTCCCCGACGCGGGCGCCCGGCGCCAGGGGGCGCCCGTAGACGCCCTCGATGCGCCGCCCGCCCCAGACCTTCTCCTTGCAGATCGGCTCGAACCTGAGCGGATACAGAGGAACGGCTGCCCGTCTCACGTTTCTACTCTCTCGTGGTGGATTCGGTTTTCGCCCGCAGCGCCGCGAGGACCCGCAACAAATCCTCGGGGACGGGCGCCTCGACCCGCACCTCCGCCCCGGTGCGCGGGTGCCTGAAGCCGAGGCGCCGCGCGTGGAGCATCGGCCGCTCCGCCTCCGGCCCCTCCCTCCGCTTCGCCCCCCGTCCGCCGTAGAGCGTGTCGCCGAGCAGCGGGCAGCCGAGGTGCGCCATGTGAACCCGGATCTGGTGCGTCCTCCCCGTGCCCGGCAGCAGCGAGACGAGCGAGAATCCGTCGAACCGCTCCCGCACCTCGTAGCGGGTGACCGAGAGGCGGCCGCGGTCCTTCCGTACCGCCATCCGTTTCCGCTCCACCGGGTGCCGCGCGATCAATCCCTCGACGATCCCCCGTTTCGCAGGGGGGGCCCCGCGCACGACGGCGAGATACTCCTTGTACACCTCGCGGCGCGCGAACTGGGCGGCGATCAGCCGGTGCGCCTCGTCGCCCTTGGCGACGACGATGCAGCCGCTCGTGCCCTTGTCAAGCCGGTGCACGATCCCCGGCTTCAGGGCGCCGCCGATCCCGGACAGGTCCGGGCACCGGGCGAGGAGCGCGTTGACGAGCGTCCCCGAGACGATGCGCCCCGCCGGGTGGACGATCATCCCCGCCGGCTTGTCCACCACGAGGAGATCGTCGTCCTCGTACAGGACGGAGAGCGGGACCGGCTCCGCTTGGATGCCCGTCGGCCGGGGCGGCGGCACGCAGACCTCGACCCGATCGCCCGGTCGAAGGCGCTGGTGCGCCTTGACGGCCTTCCCGTTCACGAGGACGCGCCGGTCCGCGATCAGCCGCTGCACCGCGGCGCGGGACACCCCCTCCATCCGTTCCGCCAGGAACCTGTCGAGGCGCGCCCCGCCGCCCCCGGCGTCTGTCTCGAACCGCGTCGCGGTGTCCATCGTCCCCGCTCACGCCCCCTGGCGCCGCCGCCCCGCGGCGAGGATCAGCGCCGCGGAGACCAGCGCCATCCCGAGTCCCGTCAGCTGCGGCAGGCTCAGGGCCGACCGGCCCACGGCGAGGATCGCGGGGGTGTCGGCGCGAAACTCCTCGAGGACGAACCGGGCGATCCCGTAGAGAAACAGGTACAGGAGGAAGATCTCGCCGCGGAACCGGCTGCGCGGGAGGCAGCACGAGAGCGCGACGAAGATCCCGATCTCCGCGAGCGACTCGTAGATCTGGACGGGGTGGACCGGGATGCTCCACGCGCTCCCCGGCGGCAGGAGCCCCGCCTCGCGGAGCTGGTACGCGTGCGCCGCGCTCCCGTCCGGGAAGACGACCGCCCACGGCACGCCGGACGCCGCGCCGAAACAGCAGCCGTTCAGGAAGCAGCCGATGCGCCCCACCGCGTGCCCGAGCGCCACGGAGGGGACGAGGAGATCGAACCCCGCGAGCACCGGAAGCCGGTGGAGGCGGAGGTAGACGGCGCCGGCCAGGACGGCGCCGGCGAGGCCGCCGAGGAACGAGAGCCCCCCCTTCCAGACCTTGAAGATCTCCAGCGGGGAGGAGAGGAACTCCCGCGGGTCCTCGAGGATGTAGAGGAGGCGCGATCCAGCGATCGCGGCCAGCAGGGCGTAGATGCCGATGTCGTAGGCGATCTCCGGCCGCCAGCCGTACCGTTTCAGCCGCCCCGCGGCGGTGGCGAGAGCGGCGAGGAACGCCAGGGCGACGAAGACCCCGTACCAGTAGACGGTCAGGGGGCCGACGCTGAACAGGACCGGACGCATGCGCACTCCCTTTCCGCCGCCTCACCCCCCAGGCGGCGGCGCCGGCGCGCCCCGCGCGGGTTTGGTTTCGGCGTTGAGCATCAGGTAGTACAGGAGCAGGACGACGCCGACGCTGATCGCGCTGTCGGCGACGTTGAACGCGGGCCAGTGGTACGCGCCCCAGTGGACGTCGATCCAGTCGATCACGCACCGCTCGCGGTCCACCAGGAGCCGGTCCGCGAGGTTGCCGACCGCCCCTCCGAGGATCATCCCGAGGGCGATTTTGCAGAGGCGGTGGTGCGCCCCGATGCTTCGGTGGAACCAGACGAGGACGGCGATGGTCGCGAACGACAGCACGATGAAGAGCGCCTGCTGGTGCGGGAATATCCCGAATGCGCCGCCGCGGTTGCGCACGTAGGTGAGGTTGAGGAACCCGCGGACGACCACCGCCACCTCTTCCTCGAGGAAGGCGCTCCGCACCCAGAGTTTGGTCAGCTGGTCCGCCGCCAGGACCAGGGCGGCGGCGAGGGCGGTCGCCATTCAGGACTCCTCCTCGACGCCCTTCTCCTCCTTCTGCTTGCACGGGAGGCAGAGGCGCGCCCACGGCATCGCCTTCAAGCGCGCGAGCTTGATGGCGCGGCCGCACGACTCGCAGAGGCCGTACTGCTTCTCCTCCATCCGCCTGAGCGCCTGGTCGATCCGGTACAGGACGTCCTGCTCGCTCGAGGCGACGGTCAGGGCGAACTCGCGGTCGAAGGTGTCGGTGCCGATGTCGGCCATGTGCAGCGAGTAGCCGGACAGATCCCCGGTCGATTCGCGCTGCGAGCTGCGAAGGTGCGTCTTGCGGAGGTTCATGAAGTTCCCCATGATCCGCTCCTTCTGGGCGATCAGCGCGTCCCGCAGCTTCTTGCGCAACGCCGCGGTGACGGGCGACTTCGCCCGCCGCGGGGGCGCCGCGGGCCGGCGCGTTTTCGCCGCCGCCTTCCCCCCCTTCGCCGGCCTCTTGTTCGCCTTTTTCGATCCGGTCCTCGCCGTACTCATCGCGCGCCTCCCCTCTGCTGCCTTTTCGCCGCGTCAGGCGCGGCCGTACGATTGAAGCACCTCGACGCACCGCCCGCAGAGCGACGGGTGCGCCGCGCTGCGCCCGACGTTCGTGGCGTATCTCCAGCAGCGCCCGCACTTCCCCCCCTCCGCGCGCGCCACCGTCACCTTCGCCGCGGCGCCCGCCGACGGATCGAACGAAAGCGCCACGCCGGAGACGATGAACAGATCGGCGAGGAGGGGCCGCTTGGCGTCCAGGAGCCTGAACAGCCCCTCGTCTCCGCACACGATCGCCACCCGCGCCTCGAGCGCATTGCCGATCATCCCGCCCCGCCGCGCCTCCTCGAGCGCCTTCGCCGCCTCGCGCCGCACCTCGAGCAGCCGTTCCCACTCCGCCTCGAGCGCCGCGTCGAGATGCTCCTCCCGCGCCGCGGGCCAGTCCGCCCAGTGCACGCTCGCCGCCCGCGCCGTCAGGAACGGCGCGGCGCGCCACGCCTCCTCCGCGGTGAAGGCGAGGATCGGGGCGGAGAGCGGGACGAGGGTCTCGAGGACGGCGCAGAGGGCGGTCTGCGCGGAGCGGCGCCGCGGCGAGTCCCCCCCGGCGGTGTAGAGCCGGTCCTTCAAGACATCGAGGTAGAGGCTGCTCAGATCCACGGCGCAGAACTGGTGCAGCAGATGGTACGCCCGGCAGAAGTCGTACCGTTCGTACGCGTCGGTCACGCCGGAGCGGAGGCGCTCGAGCCGGCTCAGGATCCAGCGGTCCGTCTCCTCCATCCGTTCGAGGGGGACGCGGTGCCGTTCAGGAGAGAAATCGCACAGGTTGCCGAGCAGGTACCGGAACGTGTTCCGAAGCCTCCGGTACGCGTCGACGAGCTGGTCGAGGATCTCCCGCGAGATCCGGACATCGACGCCGTAGTCCACGGAGGCGACCCAGAGGCGGAGTATGTCCGCCCCGTACCGCTCGATGACGCTCCGGGGGGCGATCACGTTCCCCGCGGATTTGGACATCTTCTTCCCCTCGCCGTCGGTGATGAAGCCGTGCGTCAGGACCGTCGCGAACGGGGCGCGGCCCGCGAGGGCGACCGCCGTGAGGAGCGAGGTCTGGAACCATCCGCGGTGCTGGTCGCTCCCCTCGAGGTAGAGCGCGGCAGGGAACCCGAGCTCGGGCCGCGCGGCCAAAACCGCCTGGTGGCTGACGCCGGAGTCGAACCAGACGTCGATGATATCCTCCTCCTTGCGAAACTCCCCCTTCCCGCAGGAGGGGCAGCCGAACCGCTCCGGGACGAACGAGACGGCCGGCTCGGAAAACCACGCGTCGGCGCCCCGCGCGGCGACTGCCTCCCGCACGCGCGCCAGGGTCTGGGCGGTCAGAACCGGCTCGCCGCAGCCGGCGCAGTAGAGCACGGGGATCGGCACCCCCCAGTGGCGCTGGCGCGAGAGGCACCAGTCGGGCCGCGACTCCAGCATGCTGGCGATCCTGCCGCGCCCCCGCTCGGGGATCCAGGCGGTTTTTTCCGCCTCCTCGAGTGCGCGCCTGCGCAGGTCGCGCCGGTCGACGCCGATGAACCACTGCTCGGTGGCCCTGAAGATCACCGGCCGCCTGCATCGCCAGCAGTGCGGGTACGAGTGCGCGATCTCGCGCGAGAGGAGGAGCGCACCGCTGCCGCGCAGCTCGTCGACGATCGGTCTGTTGGCCTCCTCGACCCGCATCCCGGCGAACCGCCCCGCCGCCTTGGTGAACGCCCCGCGCCCGTCCACCGGCGCGAAGATCTCGAGGCCGTATTTCAGGCCGATCTGGTAATCCTCGTCGCCGTGCCCCGGGGCGATATGGACGAGGCCGGTGCCCTGTTCGAGCGTCACGTGGTTGGAGAGGACCACGGGCGAACCGTCCCCCGTGAGCGGATGGGCGGCGACCGCCCCCTCGAGATCGCGGCCGCGGCAGACGCCCATAACCTCCGGCGCCGGCTCGCCCAGCTCGTCGGCCACCCTGCCCGCGAGCTCCCGGGCCACGACGAGAAGGCGCCCCTTCATCCTGACCGCGGCGTACTCGAACTCGGGCCGCACGGCGACGGCGCGGTTTGCGGGGAGCGTCCAGGGCGTCGTGGTCCAGATGAGCAGGGAGGCGCCGCGCGCCCCGGGGAGCGCCTTCTCGATGCCGGAGACGGCCTCGAACGCCACGTAGACCGACGGCGAGGTGTGGTCGTCGTACTCGACCTCCGCCTCGGCGAGGGCGGTCTCGCAGGCCGGGCACCAGTGGATCGGCTTCATCCCGCGGTAGACGTATCCGTCGAGGTACATCCTGCCGAAGCAGCCGATGATGGCGGCCTGGTAGGCGGGGTCGAGCGTGAGGTACGGCCGCTCCCAGTCGCCGAAGATGCCGAGCCGCTTGAACTGCTCCCGCTGGACGTCGACGAACCGGAGCGCGTAGTCGCGCGCCTTCTCCCTGAACCGCGCCCGGTCGATCTGGTGCTTGCGCACCTTGAGCTCCTTCATCAATTGGTGCTCGACGGGAAGGCCGTGGCAGTCCCAGCCGGGGACGAAGGGGCTGTAAAACCCGCGCATCGTCTTGTACTTCACGACCATGTCCTTGAGGAGCTTGTTGAGGGCGTGCCCCATATGGATGTCGCCGTTGGCGTAGGGGGGGCCGTCGTGGAGGATGAAAGGCCGGCCGCCCTTCCGGTTGGCCAGCGCCTTCTCGTAGACCCGCTCCCGCTCCCAGAATGCGAGCAGCTCCGGCTCCCGCAGGCTCAGGGACGCCTTCATCGGGAAGGAGGTTCTGGGAAGGTTCAGCGTGCCCTTGTAGTCGTGCGTGTCCATACTGCGTTCCAATACGGAGAGTTCCACGCCGGGCGCATTCCCGCCGCCGTGCGCCCGAGGTGAAAGACGAAACGGGACTATAGCACGAGCGAGCGGGAGAAGCAATAGCGGAGGCGAAAGGCCTCCGGAGGGGGGGGATTCCCCTCCTCCGCCCCCCCGGCCTCGAGTCGCCGCCTTTCCGGGACATCCCCTCCGCATACGTGCTAGAATCCGGTCGCCGACGGCGGCGCGAGGGGATCGAAACATCGCGAAAGGAAGAGTGCGTATGCAGGCGCGCGGACCGCTCATGGTGGAGCATCGGCTGATAGAGCGGATGCTCGGTCTTATCGAAAACGCCCTCCGGGATATCGAGTCGGCGGGCTGGTTCGATCCGCTGTTCGTCGATACCGCGGTCGACTTCATCCGGATCTATGCCGACCGCACCCACCACGGAAAGGAAGAGGACATCCTGTTCCGCGAGCTGAACAAGAAGGAGCTGTCAGCCGAGGACCGACAGCGCATGAACGAACTGATCGGGGAACATCTGTTCGGACGGAAGACCACCGAGGCGCTCGTGGACGCCAACAGCCGGTATCGCGCCGGCGATGCGTCGGCCCTCGCCGACATCGCCGCGAGGCTGAAGACGCTGGTCGAATTCTATCCGAAGCATATCGAGAAGGAGGACAAGATCTTCTTCCCGGCGGCGCGGGCCTACTTCACCGACGAGGAAGACCAGGCGATGCTGGCCGGGTTTTGGGAGTTCGACCGCACACTGATCCACGAGAAGTACCGGGCCGTGGTGGAGGAACTCAAAGGCCTGCTGCGGTAGGGGCACAAGGCGGATTCCGCGCCCGCGGCGGCTACCGTGCGCCGTTCCCGGCGCACCCCAGGCGGGCGCGCAGGCGGGGGAGATCCATCCCCTCGATCGCGAAGATCTTGTCTCTCGCGAGGTCCCCGCGGACAAGGGTGACGGCGGAGCGTTTGAGCCCGAGAAGATCGGCAAGAAACTCCGCGGCGGCGCGATTCGCTTTCCCCTTCTCCGGAGGGGCGTGGACCTTCACCTTGAGGGCGCCTGCGTATTCGCCGACCACGGCGTTGGTGGAGGCGCCCGGCTGGAGGCGGATTTTGAGAAGCGCGACGCCGTTCTTTTCGCGGAGATCGAGCACACGCACCTTGAATGTACACCCGTTCGGCCGACGGAAAACGGCCCCGTTCACGGCACACAGGCCCGAGGACCGGGCGGCGTGCGGGGGAAACGCGGACTAGATCCCGCTCAACTCCTCCGCCCGCGCGCCCGCGGCCTTGATCGCCGCGATGAGCGACTTCTTGACGTCGTTCTCATCGAGGACCTTCACGGCCGCCGCCGTCGTCCCCCCGGCGGAGGTCACCCGCCTGCGGAGCTCCTCGGGGCGCTGTCCGGAACTCTCCACGAGCCGCGCGGCCCCGATGAGGGTCTGCGTCGCGACGGTGAGCGCCTGCGCCGCGGTGAACCCGAGCTCCTCCCCCGCCTTCTCCATCGCCTCGAGCAGATAGAAGACGTACGCCGGGCCGCTTCCCGACACGGCGGTCGCGGCGTTGATGAGTTTCTCCTCGACCTCGATCTCCTTGCCGAGCGCCCGCAGGATGCAGCGCACGTACTCCGCGTCGCCCTCCCCGACCGCGCTCCCCCGCGCCCAGATGGACATCCCCTCGCCGATCAGGGAGGGGGTGTTCGGCATCACCCGCACCACGGCCGTCCGGCCGAGCGCCCGCTCGATGGCGGCGGTCGTGACGCCCGCGGCGATGGAGATGACGAGCTTCCCGGCGGCCCCGGCGCCCGAGAGCCCCTCGAGCACGGCGCCCATATGCTGCGGTTTGACGGCGAGGATGACGATGTCGCTCGCCGTCGCGCAGGCGGCATTCGACTCCGCGGCCTCGACCCCGAAACTCCCGCACAGATGCGTGAGCCGCTCCCGCCTCGTGTCGCTGACGAGGATCTCGGAGGCGAGAGAGAGCCCCGCGTCGAGCAGACCTCGGATGATCGCCTCCGCCATGTTGCCGCCGCCTATGAATCCGATCCTCCGGTCAATCCGCGCCGCCATATCGTCCTCCGTGCCGAACGCGCCTGCCCCGCGACCGGCGCCTCTCCCCGCAGGGATGCGTCACCCGAATATCGCCGTGCCGATGCGCACGATCGTCGCCCCCTCCTCCACCGCCACCTCGTAGTCCTGCGTCATCCCCATCGAGAGGTGCCGCATCCGGAGGCGCGGCCCGTCCGCGAAACGGCCGGCGAGTTCGCGGAGGCGCCTGAAGACGGGGCGCGCCCTCTCCGGGTCCGGGGAGAACGGCGCCATCGTCATCAGCCCCTCCACCTGAAGGCGTTCGAACCGCCCTACGGCGGCGAGGAATTCGGGGAGCTCGTCGGGGCGCACCCCGAACTTGTGTTCCTCGCCCGAGACATTGACCTCGACGAGCACCGGCACCAGGCGCCCCGACTTCGCCGCCTCCCGTTCGATCTCCTCCGCGAGCCGGAGCCGGTCAAGGGAGTGGATCAGATCGAAGATGCGCAGCGCCTCGGCGACCTTGTTGCGCTGGAGGTGCCCGATCATCTGCATCGACGCGCGGCCGCGGAGCTCCGGGAACTTGCGGGCGGCCTCCTGCACCCGGTTCTCCCCGATCAGGCGGACGCCGGCCGCCAGCGCCTCCCCGATCTCCTCTACCGACCGCCCCTTCGTGGAGGCGAGGAGCTCGATTCCGCCTGCGGGGCGGTTGGATCGCCGCGCCGCCGCCTCGATCCGGCTCCGCACCTTCCTCACGTTGTCGGCGATCATCGCCCCGCCTCGCTCCGTTCCATTGTGTAGCACAGTCGCGCCGCCTCGGTCAACGCCTTTCAACCCCGCCCCCGCGCACCGTCATCGCCCCGACCATCCTCCCGCACCGCCCCCGCTCCCTCCGGTACGAATGGAACAGCGCCGGGCTGCAGGAGGTGCAGATCCGGGGGTTCTCCACGGCCGCGACCCCGCGCTTCCCGAGTTCCTCCTCGAGGAGCGACCAGAGATCGACCGGGTAGCAGCAGGGGCCGATCGAGGGGCTTATCGCGCAGACACAGTCCGCCGGCGAGGTGTTGAACGCCGCGGCCATTTCGTCGAGACAGGCGCCGACGACCCCCTGCTCCGTCCCCCGCCTCCCCGAGTGGACGAGGCCGATCGCGCGGGCGCGCCTGTCGGCGATGAAGACGGTCGGGCAATCCGCAGAGAACGCCGCCAGCAGAACGCCCTCCGCCCCGGCGATGAGCGCGTCGACCCCGGGTCTCTCGCCCCACGGGGCGCCCCGCCCGTCCGCGAGGGCGACCGCCTTCCCGTGCACCTGTTCGCCCCAGACCGCGCCGCGGACGCCGGGGAAGAAACGGTCCCTGAGGCGGCCGACTGCCGCCTCCCTGGTCTCGAACGCGCCCGCGCCGCCCTCGAAGCCCCGCGTGGTGAACGCGTGCCCGAGCCACCGCTCGGCGGCGAGGATGTCGAAGAAGACGCAGCCGTCTTGTTGGATCATCCGCCGCCCCCTCCCGCGCTCACCCGGTTCGCGCCTGCGTCCGGGTGGGCTGCGATCGCCTTGTTCCCCGCGCTCCCCGCCGGCGCCGCGACAGTGCCGTCCGCCCCGCTGCGGTGCGCCGCGGCCGTCTTGTATCTCACCCTTCCCGTCCCGCGATCCCGTCCCCGCACGCGCCGCAGGCGCGGCACGACGCCGGGGCGCACGGCGCCGTCATCTCCCCCCGCATGAACCGCTCGAACTCGAGTCGGAGGTAGGATTTCGACACCCCCGTGTCGAGATGGTCCCAGGGAAAGATCTCGTCCGCGCCGCGCGGCCGCACGGCATGCCGGGTGATCGCCTCCCTCGGGATCCGCTCGCCCGCGGCAAGGTGCCGCGCCAGCGACCGGTCCCCGCGCGCCAGGGCCCCTTCGAGGAGCGCCTCCCGCGCGCTCATCCCGCTCACCCGGACGCGCGGGATCCGCGCCAGCATCCCCCTGAGCGCCGCGAACTTCTTCCGCAATGCACGCTCCTCCTCCATCCCCGCCCATTGGAGCGGCGTAGCCGCCTTCGGGACCAGGCAGCCGACGCTCACCCTCGCGGGGATACGGGAGGCCGCCGCCGCCACCTGCGCCCCGATCGCATCGAGGTCGCCGTCGTTTTCCCCCGGGATGCCGACGAGGTAATAGAGCTTCAACTCGCGGATGCCCGCCGCCGCGGCCCGCTCGGCCGCGGAGAGGATCTCCCGCGCGGAGACGGATTTGTTCACGCGACGCTGGAGACGCTCGGCGGGGGTCTCGGGGGCGATCGTGATGCTTTTCGCGCCGCTCCCGGCGAGGATCCGCAGCAGCGCGTCGCTGAGCGCGTCGGCCCGCACACTGGAGACCGACACGCGCCCGCCGTCCGCCGCGGCCTCGGCGCAGATCTGCTCGGTCCACGGGAGGTCCGAGAGCGATGCGCCGAGCAGCGCGACGCCGCCCGGCGCCGCCCTCCCGCGCCGGATCGCGCGCGACAGCGCCGCGCGGCTCCGCGTGCGCGGGGGGCGGTAGGCGTAGTCCGCGACGCAGAACCGGCACGCCCGCCCGCAGCCGCGCGACACCTCCACGAGCGCTTTGCCGCCGAAGTCGGTCTCCGGGGCGATCACGGGGGCGAGGGCGGGCCACCGGTCGAGATCGGCCGTCCGCCGGACGGACGGGCGCGGCACGGAGGCGTCGACCGGCTCCACCGCCGCGATCCGTCCCTCTCCGTCGAGGCGCGGGACGAAGAGGCGCGGCACGTAGACCCCGGGGATCTCCGCGAGCGACCGGAGGAGCCGCCCCCTGTCGACCGTCCTCCCCCGGCGCAGCAGGCGCTCGAAGAGCGGGCCGAGGATCTCCTCCGCCTCCCCGAGGACGAACAGATCGAACAGGTCCGCCAGCGGCTCCGGATTGAGCGAGGCGCAGACGCCCCCCCCGACGATCAGCGGGAAGCGCTCGTCTCGCTCGCGGGCGAACGGGGGGATGCCCGCGCCGCGCAGGACCGCCGCCGCGTTCCCGTAGTTCTGCTCGCAGGAGAGGGAGAAGGCGACGAGGTCGAAGGTCCCCAGCGGCGCCCGGCTCTCCACCGTGCGGCTTTCGAGGCGGGGGGAGAAAAAGGCGCGCTCGGCGCGCACGTCGGGGAGGGAGTTGAGGAGCGCGTAGACGAACTGGAAGCCGAGACTGCTCATCCCCACGAAATACGAGTCCGGGTAGACGAGCGCGACGGCGCAGGCGGCGGGCCTCGGGGGGAACGCGCCGCGCTCGAGGGCGGCGAGGCGCTTCAGCTCGCGGACGGAATCAAGATAGTCGGACACGGCACCATTGTGCCACGGATCGAAGGCGGGGGACACGGAAGATGTCGGCCGGGCGCGTCCGGCGCCTCGGGGGGTTTCGGCCGTTCCGGCGCTCCGCCCGGCCGGGCAGGCGCGCCCGGCCGCGGGGGAAAGGAGCCGGATGCGGGGCGCGGAGGCGCGGCTCAATCGTCGCCGAGGATCTGGCGGGACTCGTCGAGGTAGATCCCCTGGAGGTTCATCTTGAGACTCTCGGGGTTCGGCGAGTAGGCGAAGGCGGTCTCGTCCGTGATGACGCCCGACTGCACGAGGTCCACGAGGGACTGGTTGAACGTCTGCATCCCCTGGTCCCGTCCCTCCTGGATCGCGGCGGAGAGCTTCTCGACCTTGTTCTCCCGGATGAGCTTGCGCACGGTGGCGGTCCCGAGCATCACCTCCACGGCGGGGACGGAACCGGCGCCGTCGGCGCGCGGGAGGAGACGCTGGCAGATGACCGCGCCGAGGTTCGCCGCGAGCTGGAGCCGGGCCTGCTCGCGCTCCGCCGCGGGGAAGAAGTCCATCACCCGGAGCACCACCTGGGCGGCGTTGGAGGTGTGCAGGGTGGCGAGCGAGAGCCGCCCCACGTCGGCGGCGGTGAGCATCGCCATGAAACTCTCCTTGTCGCGCATCTCCCCGATCAGGATGATGTCCGGGTCCTGCCGCATCACGAAACGGAGGGCCGAGGGGAAGGAGCGCGTGTCGATGCCGACCTCGCGCTGGTCGATCACCGACTTCACGTCCTCGTGTATGAACTCGATCGGGTCCTCGATCGTCACGATGTGGCGGCGGACCCTGGCGTTGACGAAATCGACCATCGCGGCGAGCGTGGTGGACTTCCCGGAGCCGGTTGCGCCGCTGACGATGACGATGCCGCGGTCGAAGAGGGCGATCTTCTCGACGATCGGCGGAAGCCCGAGCTCCTTGAAGTCGGGTATCCGCGTCCGCACGTGCCGCATCACAACGCCGACCATGCCCCGCTGGAGAAAGATGTTCGTGCGGAACCTGCCGGATGCGGGGTCGATATGGGCGACGTCCAGCTCGGCGCCCTTCTGGAACGAGGCCCACTGCGCGCCGGTGACGACGGACTGGGCGATCGCCTCGGTATCGGCGGGCGAGAGCGGGGGGTGGTCAAGGGTCACGAGCTTCGTCGCGATCCTGAATATCGGCGGACACCCCACCTTCAGATGGATGTCGGAGGCCCCGCGCCTCACCGCTTCCCCGAGTATCCACGGCAGTTCGGCCATCGGCTCCTTTCACCAGGGCGGCCGCGGCGGGCGGGACGCGGCCCGGGAAGATCAGAGGATCTCCTTGATGCAGCGGTCGAGCCGTTCCTTCTGTTCTTTCGTGAGACCGACGAAATAGGCGGCCATATCGTACCTCTCGGAGTCGGCGGCCTGCTCGCACCCCACCACCACCGCGCTGCACTGGAGCGCCTCGTGGGCCTTTTCGCGGCGCTCCTTGGCCCGGGGGGGGAGCACCAGGTTGACGGCGATCTCCCTGAAGAGCGGTATGCTGCGGTCGGCCTGGAAACAGATGCCGTTCTTGCTCAAGCTGATCCCGTCGCCCATGACCTTGAAGTTCGCCGAGCGCACACTGAATCCTTTCCTCCCGAAGCATCTCGACGAGAAGATCTTTCCCGCCCCCTCGCGCGAAGCCGGCGCGGGGGTTCCCTTCGACGGCGGGACGTGCAGCTTCTCGTGCACCAGGGTGTCGAGGCGCTCCCGGTCCGCCGTTGACAGGTCCGTGAAGCAGAGCGCGATGCCGTAGTGCGGGTGCGCGGCGTCCGCGCCCTCGGGCGTGTTCCGGACCACGATGCCGTGGCATCGGACCTTCTTCTGCGCCGGGCGCCCCTTTCGGGGCGCCTCGGGGACCAGGAGCGTCACGTCGAGGGTCGAGTTGAGAGGGACGAACCTGTCGAGCGTGCAGAATGCCCCGGAGGCGCTCAGGTTCCTTGTGTGGGCCTCGATGACGTTCCTATCCTTTTTGATCTTGAGCGGCACGTCGACATCCGCCCGCAACTCCACCCGGCGCTCCGCCCCGAACGGCACGGGCTTCTTTACGCCACGCTTCTTCATGAATCACTCCTTGCAGCATATATAGCACGTTCCCCTGAGGCCGTCAAGCGCCCGGGGCCGCCCCGTCGATCGAAGCCGCACCGGCGGCCGAGGCCTCCCTGAGGCCCGATTTCACGATCTTCCCCGCCGCATTCCGGGGCAGTTTGTCGCGCACGACGATCCGGCGGGGGACCTTGTACGCGGCGAGGTGGCGGCGGCACCAGGAGACGAGCTCGCGCACCGGATCGCCCCCGCCCTCCCTGAGGGAGACGAAGGCGACCGGCACCTCGCCCCGGTGTGTGTCGGGCGCGCCCACGACCGCGGCCTCCGCCACGCGCGGGTGGCGATAGAGCACCTCCTCGATCTCGCGCGGGTAGACGTTCATCCCGTGGAACAGGATCATATCCTTCTTCCTGTCGACGATGTACAGGTACCCGTCCTCGTCGAGCGTGCCGATGTCGCCTGTCAGCAACCAGCCGTCCCGGATCGTCTCCTTGGTCTCGCGCGGCCTGTTCAGGTAGCCCCGCATCACGTTCGGCCCCCGCACCGCGACCTCGCCCCGCTCCCCCTGCGGGAGGGACGCCCCGTCCCCGGAGACGATCCGCACCTCGACGCCGGGGATCGGCTGGCCGACCGAGCCCGGTTTGCGCACCCCGTCGAGCGGGTTGATCGAGACGACCGGCGACGTCTCCGAGAGGCCGTACCCTTCGAGGAGCGGGATCCGCACGCGCTTCTCGAACGCCCTGAGCGTCGCCGCCGAGAGCGGGGCGGAGCCGGAGATGCAGAGCCGAAGCCGCAGGATCCGCCTCACCCACCAGGGGAACCCGCGCTGCGCGAGCACGTCATACAGATGCGGGATGCCGATGAATATCGTCGCCCGCCGCTTGAGCATCTCCCCGACGAGCCGCGGGAACGACGCGAGCCGCGCCACGGCGACGCACCCCGCCCCCACGGCGATCGGCATCAGGATGCAGGCGGTCAGGGCGAACGAGTGGAACATCGGGATGAAGAAGACGACCCGGTCGCGCGGCCCGATCCTGATGCATTTCGCCGAGGCGGAGAGGTTGGAAAGGAGGTTGCCGTGGGTGAGCATCGCGCCCTTCGGCCTTCCGGTCGTCCCGGAGGTGTAGATGACGACGGCGAGATCCTCCCTGCCGACGGGGACCCCCGGCGGCCCCGCCCCCGCTCCGCGGAGGAGCTCGTCGCAGCGCCGGCCCTTGGCGCCGAGATCCTCCCGGCCGAAGGTGGCGATCGCCTCGAGGGACCGGACGGAATCCGAGAACCCCCTGACCGCGGGGGCGAACGCGTCGGAGGTCACGAGGACCTTCGCGCCCGAGTCCTCCATGATGTACCGGAGCTCCGGGGCGGTCAGGAAGGTGTTGAGGGGGACGACCGTCGCGCCCGCCTTGAGCGCGCCGAGGAACGAGTAGACGAAATGCCGCCCATTGCCGAGGAGGACGGCGACGCGGTCGCCGCGCCTGATCCCGAGGCGGGTGCGGAGAACGGAGGCGAAACGGTTCGTCCGCGCATCCAGGAGACGGTAGCTGACGACGCGCCCCTCGGTGAAGAGCGCCGGGCGTCGCGGGTGGCGGGAGGCGGTCTCCTCGAGCATCCGCCCGAGACTCTCGCACCGTTCCGCCGGGACGCCCGTATCGCGCACGCGCATGGACGGGGGATCCGGACGGCTACTCGTCAAGAACGACCTTGCCCCACGGCCGCCAGAGCGCCGAGCGCTTCTCGGCGACCTCGACGCCGTCGTACTGGAGCGTGACGCGCCAGCTGGCGATATCCCCCTTCTCCAGGTTCTGCGCGCCGAGGTTCTTCCAGACATACTTGTGCCGCCCCACGGGGAGGTTCTCGTACACCCTCCGGGAGGAGTGGACCTCGACCTCCTTCGTGTACATATACTCGAAGACGACGGTCAGCGGCCTCGGCAGGGCCGCGTCGGGCCCCCGGGCCACGAAGGTGACGACGTACTCCTCGCCCTGCTTCTCGGGGGGGAGGAACCGCGCCTCGTAGCGCCACTTGTCGAGCCCCCCGAGGCCGGTGAACTTCCCGGAACCGCTGCTCCCCTCGGACTTGATGCCGCGGGCCTCCACGAGACGCGACTGTCCGTCGATGGCGAGCAGCTTGTCCTCGCGTTTCACCGAGGCGATATGAAAGCCGGTGGACGCGGACTTGTACGGGTGCAGCACCGCCGCGCACCCCGCGGCGCACGCCGCGGCCGCGGCGAGCGCGGCGACACGTCCCGCATAGCTCATTGTGAACCTCCTCCCGATGATCCAGACCGGTGCGACGGCGACAGTATAGCGCCACCGGCCGCCGCGTTCAACCGCGGAATCCCCGCGCGGCGGCTCCGCCGCGTCCCCCGGGGCCTTTCCCCCGGGAGCCGGGGCCCGTCGGCCCCCTCCCCTCTCCGCCTCCCCGTCAGCGCGCGGAGAGGGTCCCCGCCGCGCGCGCGAAACGGGCGTACGCCTCGGAGACGCTCCCGCGCATCGCGGAGGCGAGGTCCGCCAGGTCGAACGTATCGCAGATGAAGGTGAGCACGAGCCCGAGCACCAGGATGTTCATCAGGTAGATGACGGCGATCGAGAACAGGTAGCCGTTCTTCTTGACCTCCGTCTGCCCCTTGATCAGAACCGAGATGGTCAGGATGATGTGGAACGCCCAGGTGAAGCCGATCAGGAAGACGAACCCCTCGGTGAACCGCTGCGGCTCCCAGAACAGCTTCCCCGCGAAGTAGAGGGCGATGAGGAGGATGGTGTAGACGGGGAAGAAGTACGGGGAGAGCGCGATGAGGAAGTTCCCTTTCGTCCCCTCCACCCTCCCCCCTTTCGAGGAGGCGGAAAAGGCGGTCACCTCGCCGCGGAAGAGGAGTATCCAGAAGGCGTGGGTGAGCTCGTGCCCGAAGACGTACGACTTTATCGGCTGTTGAAAGATGGCGAAGATCAGGACGAAGACGCCGAAGCCGGCGAGAAACCAGACCTGGGAACTGATCGGCCCCAGGAGGTCTCGGTAGAGGGCCACCGTGGCCCCGGCGCAGGCGGGGATGAGCAGGAGGCCCGCGATGAACTTGGCGACCCGCAGAAGGAACTGGAGCAGCCGCATCGTCCGCCTCCCCCCGTGCGGCACAGACTATACCCTATCCCGCCCCCCCCGTTCAACCGCGGAGTGCGCGCAGCGGCGCTGCGCCCGGGTCCGGCCACCTTCGGTTTTCAGGGCTCCTGTGGGCCCCGTGCAATGAAGATCAGGGCGGCCGACCGTCCAGAGGCGAGTGTGGGTAACTGGCCGGCGGTCGCCCCGAATCGTCTTCCGCAGGCGGCGGATCACCCCGCCGCGGCGCCGACGCGCACCCCCTTGCGCATGAAGGTCGGGATGTCGAGGTTCTCCCCTTCGAATATCGTGGGCTCCGTCTGCTCGAAATGCTCGTAGCTGTTGAAATCCAGGTCGATCATCGTCTGCAGCGGGACGGGCGCGGCGATTGTTTCCTCCGTGTGCCCGGCCTCCGCCATCCCCGTTCCGTCGCGGCTCGTCGCCAGCACCGTCACCAGGCGCCTGCCCCGGAACTCCGCATCGACCACGGCGCCGAAGATCACGTGCGCGTTCCCGTCGCCCATCCCGCTGACCGTCACCGCCGCCTCCCGGACCTCGCCTAGGCCGAGGTCGTCGCCGCCCATCACGCTTATGAGCAGCCCGCGCGCGCGGGAGAGCGCTTCCCGGTCGAAGAGCGGGTTCTCCAGCGCACGGCGCGCCGCCTCGACGGCGCCCCCCTCCCCGGCGCCCGTCCCGAAACCGAGCGCGGCACGCCCCCCGCCGCATAGGATCGTCCTGACGTCGGCGAAGTCGAGGTTGATGAGCCCGGTCCTGGTGATGAGCCGCACGATGCACCCGACCCCTTCCGCGAGGATGTCGTTGGTGAAGGCGAACGCATCCACCATCGAGCTGGCCGGGTCGGCGCCCTGGAAGAGCCGGTCGTTCGGCGCCACGATCACCGTGTCGGCGACCTCGTCGACGAGCCGAAGCCCCTCCATCGCCTGCGCCTTCCTCTTCTGCCCTTCGAAGTCGAACGGCGTGGTGGCGATCACCACGGTGAGTATCCCGCGATCGCGGGCCATCTGCGCCACCACGGGGCAGACCCCCGTTCCCGTCCCGCCGCCGAACCCCGCCACGACGAACAGGAGGTCGCACCCGTCGATCGCCGCCTCGAGCGCGGAGGTCGAGTCCAGCGCCGCCCGCCGCCCGACCTCCGGATTCCCTCCCGCGCCGAGTCCGCGGGTGATCTGTTCCCCGATCTGGATCTTCTGCGGAGCGCTTGACCGTTCCAGTGCCTGGCGGTCGGTGTTGACCGCCACGCAGTCGATCCGTTCGCCGTCCGTCCCGAGCATCCGGTCGAGGGCGTTGGAGCCCGCCCCGCCGACCCCCAGCACCCTGATCTGCACCTGGCGTCCTTCCTTTGAATCCATCGATCTTCCCTCCTTGCACCCGTGACGGGGACGGAAGGTCAGAAACGCTTCCCCACCCACTCCCGCAGCCGGTCCGCGGCGCGCGACAGACGGCCCCGCCGCCTGAACCGGGAGACCCTCCCCTCGTTCCTCATCCGCTGCCCGTACAGGGCGAGGCCGGTCCCGGTCGCGAAGACGGGGTTGTCCAGCGCCTCCGAGATGCCCGAGATTCCGGCCGGTCTCCCGATCCGCACCGGGAGGTCGAAGATCCTCGCCGCGAGTTCGACAGCCCCGTCGCCGAGCGCGCCGCCGCCCGTGAGCACCACCCCCGCGGCCATCATCCGGCGCAGCCCCGACCGGTCCGCCTGGCGCCTGACGAGCGTGAGGATCTCGGTCATCCTGCTCTCGATCACCCGCGCGAGGTCCCGCCGCCCGAAACGGAACGCGTCCCGGCCCGGCGACGGCGGCACCTCGATCTCCTCCCCCGCCTCCGCGCGCTCCTCCGCCATGCTGCCCCATGTCACCTTGGCCTCCTCAGCGAGCGTGATCGGCACCCTGAGCGCGACCGAGATGTCGTTGGTGACGTGGTCGCCGCCGACGGCGAGCACCCCCGACCGGCGGATGCAGCCGCGGTGGAACGCGGCGAAGCCGGTCGTCCCTCCCCCGAGCCCGACGAGCAGCACGCCGGAGTTCTTCTCGTCCTCGCCGAGGACCGCGATGCTCTCGGCGAGCGACTGGAGGACGATATCCTCCACCTCGAACCCCGCCTTGTTGACGGCCTTGACGATGTTCTGCGCGGCCGTGATGGTTCCGGTGACGATGTGCGCCTCCGCCTCGAGGCGGACCCCCGCCATCCCCTCCGGCTCCCATATCCCCGCCTGCCCGTCGACGGTGAACTCCTGGGGGATCGTGTGGAGGATCTCCCGGTCGGCCGAGAGCGAGACGGCGCGCGCCGCCGCGATCGCGCGATCCACGTCCTTGCGGCCTATCTCCCCCCCCTCGCCGATCGCCGCGACGCCGCGGCTGTTGAACGACCTGACGTGCCCCCCGGTGATCCCGGCGAAGACCGAGTGGATCTCCACATTCGCCATCTTCTCGGCGTCCTCGACGGAGCGGGTGATCGATTCGACGGCCCCGTCCAGGTTCGTCACCAGCCCCTTGCGGAGCCCCCGCGCCGCGGCGTGGCCGAGGCCGATGACCCGGAGCGACCGCGTCTCGCGGTCCAGCTCCGCCACGACGGTCCGCACCGCGGTCGTGCCGACGTCGAGACCGATGACGAGGTTCGCGCCGGCCGTCATTCCGCCCCTCCCCGCGACGAACGCACCGAGGCCACGTCCCGCCGCAGCGGCATCTCGGCGACGTCCTTCCAGCGCAGATCGAGATAGGAGGCCGGCCCCTCGATGCCGCGCAATCTCCGCTGCTTCAGCACGAACGACAGCAGCCGGAGCCGCTCGTCGAGGTCGTCGCCGCCCATCCGTATCTCCTGTATGGAACCGGACCGCAGCACCGTGTTCTCCGGGTCGCGCACGTCCACGCCCACAAGCTCGACCTGCCCGCCGAGCTCCGTTTCGCGGCAGGTCTTGACGACGTCGAGCGCCCGGCGGACGGCGGGGCTGCGCATGCGGTCGCCCGGCCGAAGCGCCTTGAATGACGGGCCGGTGACAAACGGAAGGGCGCGGCACGCCGCCGCCTTCTTCGGGGAGAGGACGAAGCCCTCCTCGTCGAGCACATAGCGCCCCCCCGCCTCCACCGCGGCGATCGGGGTGCGCTCGTAGACCCGCACCAGGATCCCCCCTGGGATCCTCCGGCTCACGACGGCGTCCCGTATATCGGGGTGCGCGCAGAGGCGCCGGCGGACCGCCTCGAGGTCCGCGGTGATCAGGTTGTCGCCGACCTGCACGCGGGAGATGGCGGCGATCTCCCGCTTCGAGAGCGTCTCCTCGTTGGCGACCTCGATCCACCGGACCGTGAAGCGCGGCGGCGTCTGGAACCGCTCTCGGACGCTCGCCGTGCCGAGGAGGCCGAGGGCCGCCGCCGCGGCGATCGCCGCGGCGAGCTTGGCCCGCCGCCACAGGGCGGCGCGGTCGTGCGCGGCGTGCTGCTCCCGCGCGCGCCGCCGGCGCGCCACGTCGACGTTGAAGACGATCGTGCGGCGACCCTTCCGCAGTTTGACGTTCCCCTTCTTCCTCATCCGCCTGATCCCCCCGTATCCCCCGTCATCCCTCCCCCTCCACGACCAGTTCCGGCACCAAAACCGTCCCCGTCGCCTCGCGGACCCTCTCCTCGATCAGGCCCATCAGGGACAGCACGTCGGCGGCCGTGGCGGAGCCGCGGTTCACGATCACGTTCGCGTGCCGCGCATGCACCGCGGCGCCGCCCTCCCGGGCCCCCTTCAGGCCGAGCCGCTCGATGAGCGCCCCTGCGGGCGGCCCGCCGGGCGGGTTCCTGAATACGCAGCCGGCGCTCGGCTCATCCGGGAGCCGCTCCGCCCGGCTCCGCAGGCGTGCCTCCGCCTCGGCGGCCAGGGCCGACGGGTCGCCCGGAACGAGCGCCAGGCCGACCTCCACGACGACCGCCCTGCGCGCCGCCCCGCACTCGCGGTAGCCGAAACCCATCGCCGTTCCCTCCACCCGGCGCGCCGCGCCCGAGGGATCGAGGAGGCGCGCCCATGCGACCCTGTCCCCGATCGCCGCGCCGCCCGCCCCCGCGTTCATCCGCACCGCGCCGCCCACCGTGCCCGGGATCCCGGCGAGGCGCTCGAGGCCGGCGAGGCCGCGCCGCAGCGCCCCCGCGACGAGCGTCTGGAGCCGGGCGCCTCCGCCCGACACCGCTTCGCGGCCGTCGAAACGCGTCTCCGCGAGTCGTCCGGCGAGCCGCGCCGCGACACCGCGAAAGCCGCCGTCCCGCACCAGGAGGTTCGTCCCCCCGCCGACCGCCAGGAACGGCGCCCCCCTCTCCGCGCAGAGGGAGAGAAGCTGCCGGAGCTCCTCCTCCGTCTCCGCCTCGACCCACGCCTCCGCGGCCCCGCCGATCCGCAGGCTCGTGTGCAGGGCGAGCGGTTCGTCGAAGCGGACCCGCGCCCCGAACAGCTCGCGGAGGCGTCCCTGGAGGGCGGCGTCACGCATCTCGTCTCCGGCCTCCCCTCCGCCGTCCCGCAACCCTCTCGACGATCTCCGCCACCCGCGCCGCGGCGTCCGGCCTCGCCGCGGCGCGCATGGCGCGCGACATCGCCTCCCTCTCCGCGCGGCTGCGCATGCACCCGATCACCAGTTCGGCCAGGCGCCCCGGCGTCAGATCGCGCTCCGGGAGCACCCGCACGCCGCCCGCCCTCTCGTAGAAGCGGGCGTTGGCCTCCTGGTGGTTCCCGGTCGCCCCCGGGAACGGCACCGCGATCGCCGGAAGCCCGGCCTGCGCGAGTTCGGCGAGCGTCATCGCCCCCGCGCGGCAGACGGCGATGTCCGCCGCGGCGTACGCCCGCTCCATCCCGCCGAGGTACGGCAGCACCGCGCCCGCCAGCCCCGCGAGGCGGTACGCCTCCCGCACTTCGCTGCATCCCTCCTCCCCCGCGAGGTGCAGCACCTGGATCCCCTCGCGCGTGAACGCCCCCGCCGCCCCCGCCGCCGCCCCGTTCAAGGCGCGCGCCCCCTGGCTCCCCCCCGTCACGAGGAGGGTGAACCGGTCGGGCGCGAGGCCGAGCAGCCGGCGCGACTCGTTCCGGTCGGCCCCGCGCAGGATCCCGGCGCGGAGCGGGGTGCCGGTGACCTCCCCCGGCGTTTCGCCTCGGCGTTCCCCCTGCGGCATCCCCAACGCGACCGCGTGCGCGACGCGCCTCAGCAGCCGGTTCGCCCTCCCCATCACCGCGTTCGCCTCGTGGATAACCAGGCCGAGCCCCAGGGCGCGCGCCGCCAAGGCGGGCGGCACCGACGCGTACGCCCCGAAACCGACCAGCACCTCGGTGTTTCGCTCCCGCATCAGCCGCCGCGCCGCCCGGTAGGCCCACAGCATCCGCGCCGCCGCGGGCAGGAGCCGGTGCGGCGCGGCGGACGCGACCGGGCACGCCGGCAGCTCCGCGAACGGGAACCCGCCGCCCTCCAGTATCCTCCGCTCGACGCCGCGCCGCGACACGAAGAAGAAGCAGTCATGCGCGCGGCCCGCCGCCGCGAGCGCCTCCGCGACGGCGATCGCCGGGTACAGGTGCCCGCCGGTCCCCCCCGCCGCGAAGGCGATCCTCATATGCGCATCGTCCTGTCGGAACGGCTCTCGAGATAGTGCGCCACCTGGTCCGTCCCCTCGTGCCTGCCGATGTTCATCAGCACCCCAAGGGAGAACAGGTTGAAGATCATGCTCGATCCGCCGAAGCTGATGAACGGGAGCGGCAACCCTTTCGTCGGCAGGCTCCCGGTCACCACCGCGATGTTGATCAGCGCCTGGAGGGTGAGCATCGAGACGATCCCGAGTGCCAGCAGGTGCCCGTACAGGTCGGGCGCCTTCGCGCACACCCGCATCCCGAAGACGAGCAGGCCCAAAAACAGCGTGACGACGGCGCCCGCCCCGAGGATGCCGAGCTCCTCCCCGATGATGGAGAAGATGAAATCCGTGTGCGCCGCGGGGAGGTAGTAGAACTTCTGTCGGCTCTGGGCGAGCCCGAGCCCCGCGACCCCGCCGGAGCCGAGGGCGATGAACGACTGGATGATCTGGAAACCGGTCCCCTCCGGGTCCGCCCACGGATTCACGAACGCCAGGATCCGCCTCCTCCGGTAGTCGGAACTGAAGACAAGCGCGTAGATCGCGGGCAGGGCGGCGAGGCAGAGCGGGAGGAGGAGGCGCATCCGCACCCCCGCCACGAACAGCAGTATGCCGATGACGAGCGCGCAGAGGATCGTCGTCCCCAGATCCGGCTGGAGCATGATCATGCAGAGCATCCCCCCGAAGAGGGCGAGCGGCAGCGCCAGCCCTTTCCAGAACAGGGCGATCTGGCGCTGTTTCCTCGCCATCACGTCCGCCATGTAGAGGACGACGGCGAGCTTGGCGAACTCGGACGGCTGGAAGTTGACCGGCCCCATCCTGATCCAGCGGCTCGCCCCCCCCGCCGTCCTCCCGACCCCGGGAACGAAGACAAGCGCGAGGAGGGCGATGCTGGCGAAGACCAGCGTGAGGCTGTGCGCGCGGAGCCGGTGGTAGTCGACGTTCATGGCCGCGGCGAAGGCGGCGAGGCCGATGAACACCCAGAGCGCCTGGCGCTTCAGGTAGTAGTACCCGTCCCCGAAGCGCTCCTGGGCGAAGATGGCGCTCGTGGAGTAGATCATCACGATGCCGATGCCCAAAAGCGCGATCACCGTGAAGAAGAGCAACGTCCGCTGGTTCACCGGTTGTTCCCTCTTCCGCCTGCCGTTGTCCGTTTCGCCCGCGCCGCCACGCTACCGGAGCGGTATCGTCAAAACCTGCCCCGCGCGTATCCTCCCCGCGTCCTTGATCTCATTGGCGGCGACGATCCGCTGCAACGGCACGCCGTGCATCCTGGCGATCGACGAGAGGGTCTCCCCCTTCTTCACCAGATGCCGCGTGACCGCCGCCGCGCCGGGGCGCGGCGCCGCCGGGGCGACGGCCCGCGCCGCGGGGCGTGGGGCGGGCCGCCGGATGACCGGCCCCCTCGCGGGCTCCGCGACGACGGCCGGCCGGGCGGTCTCGGTCACCGCGGCGGCCGCGGGCGCCGCGGCGGCCGCGGGCGCCGCCGCGCCCGCCGACGGCGCCGGCACGGAGAGCAGCCGGCCGGCCTTCAGCCGCGCGTCGGGGGGGAGGTTGTTGTGCGAGGCGAGCTCGGCGACGGTGAGCCCGTACCTGCGCGCGATCTTCCAGAGGCTCTCGCCGGGCGCGACCTTGTGCGTCGTCCCGGCGGGCGCCTCGGCGATCGTTTCTTTACCGGGCGCTTCCGCCTTCTCCGCCGCGGGCGGCGCCTCGACGAACGGCAGCGGGGTCGGGGGGGCGGCGGTCGCCGCCGCGGCCGCTTCCGGCTCCACGGCCTCTTCCCGCACGGCCGGGATCAGCTCCGGTTCGCGCGACACCAGCAGGTCCAACTCCTCCGCCATCCCCTTCGGTTCGAGGATGGACTCCGGCTCACCCTCCGGCGCGCGGATCTCCTGCACGGGCCCCGCCGCCATCAGCTTCGGCTCCTTCCTGTCGAAGGCGCAGCCGCCGCTCAGCGCCAGCACGACGAGCACGCACAGGTGCGCCGCGGCCACCACCGCCACCAGGGTTCTCCTGCTCATCCGGTCCTCCTTTCCCTCCGTCGTTTCAGCAGGCGGGGTTCAGGGGCGCAGTTGCCCGACGATCCGCTTGAACGCATCCCCCCGCTCCTCGTAGTTCTTGAACATATCGTAGCTCGCGCACGCCGGCGAGAGCAGCACCGTCTCCCCCGGTTCCGCCTGATCCGCCGCCGCCCGCACCGCCTCCTCGAGCGTTCCCGCGAGACGGATCGGCGCCGCGCCCGACAACGCGCGCGCCATCGTGTCGCGCGCCTCGCCGAAGAGCACGACCCCCTTGGCCGCGTGCCTGACCGCGGCGCGGAGCTGCGCGTAGTCGAACCCCTTGTCCCTCCCCCCGGCGATGAGCACCACCGGTTTCTTCGCCGACTCCAGCGCGCGGCGCACCGCGTCGGGGTTGGTCGCCTTCGAATCGTTCACGAAGAGGACGCCGTTTCGCGATCCGACCGGCTCCATCCGGTGCGGGAGGCCCTTGAATTCCCCCAACACCCGCCGGATCGACGCCGGGCGGGCCCCGGAGGCCGCCGCGGCCGCGGCCGCGGCGAGCGCATTCTCGAGGTCGTGCCCCCCGGCGAGGGGCAGCTCGTCCCTGCGGCAGACCGTCTCGCGCTTCCCCCCGGATACCAGGGTGAGCGCATCGCCGTCGAGGCACGCCCCCTCCGCGACGCGCCGCGCCGCGGAGAACTCCAGGATCCGCTGCCCCCTCCGCAGCCCCCGGCGCTCCCACGCCGGGCGCTCCTCCGCCTTCACGAGCGCCGAATCCCCCTCCCCCTGGTTGCGGAAGATCGCCGCCTTCGCCGCGCCGTACTCCTCGATGGTGCGGTAACGGTCGAGGTGGTCGTCGGAGAGGTTCAAGGCGACGGCGACCCGCGGCCTGAAGCGGCGCGACGCCTCGAGCTGGAACGAGCTCGCCTCGACCACGAAGATCCCCTCCTCCCCGTCGTTTCGCACGCAGTCGGAGAATGCCCGGCCGATGTTGCCGCAGGCGTCTGCGCGCCGCCCGTCCTCCCGCAGGATGCGCTCGATCAGGGTCACGACGGTGGTCTTGCCGTTGGTCCCCGTCACCGCGGTCACCGGCCTCCGGCAGAGGGCGAACGCGAGCTCGATCTCCGAGATCAGCTCGGTCCCGGCGTCCCGCAGCCGCCGCACCGCGGGCACCGAGGGGTCGATCCCCGGGCTCAGCACCGCGAGGGAGACGCCGCGGGAAAAGTCCGCGGTGTGCCCCCCGAACTCGACCCGGCACCCGATCTTCTCGAGCGCCGCGGCCCGGCGACGCACCTCGGGCCCCGCGCCGCCGTCGCTGCACCGCACCTGCGCCCCCTCGCGCACGAGGAGGCGCGCGGCGGCGGTCCCGCTCTCCCCGATCCCCAGCACCAGCACCTCCCGCCCTCGCAGCTCCATCCCCGTCCGCCCTCTCCGGTCCCGCCGCGCGCCGCGCGCGTCCTACTGCAGCTTCAACGCCCCGAGCCCGATCAGCCCGAAAACGAGCGCCAGGATCCAGAACCGGACCACGACCTTCGTCTCGGACCACCCCTTCATCTCGAAATGGTGGTGGATCGGCGCCATCCGGAAGATCCTTTTCCCAGTGAGCTTGAACGAGGCGACCTGGAGCATAACCGAGACGGCCTCCATCACGAAGACCCCGCCCACCAGCAGCAGGGCGAGTTCCCGCTTGATCAGGATGGCGACGATCCCGACGGCGCCGCCGAGGGCGAGCGACCCCGTATCGCCCATGAAGATATCGGCGGGGTGGGCGTTGTACCAGAGGAAGCCGAGCCCCGCGCCCACGATGGCCGCGCAGAAGACCGCCAGCTCCCCGCTCCCCGGGATGTGGCGGATCTGGAGGTAGGAGGCGAACTGCGCGTGGCCGGCCACGTAGCTCATCACCGCGTAGACGAGGGCCGCGCTGACCACGCAGCCGATCGCCAGCCCGTCGAGGCCGTCGGTGAGGTTCACCGCGTTGGAGCTCCCGGCGAGGATGAGCAGGGCGAAGACGATGTAGAGGAGGCCCAGATCCGTGACCACCGGCGTCTTGAGGAACGGCACGCTGATCTCGGCGGCGTACGGCGCCGTGACCGGGTGGTGGAGGAGATAGAATCCCACGAAGAGCCCGAGGACGACCTGTCCCGCGAGCTTGCGCTTGGCGCCCAATCCCTGCGGGCTTCGCCTGGCCACCTTCAAATAGTCGTCGATGAATCCGATCCCCCCGAGCCAGATGAGGGCGAAGAGGGCGAGGAGCACGAACCGGTTCAGGATGTCGGCCCAGAGGGCGCAGGAGACGAGCACCGCGAGGATGACGAGCGCCCCGCCCATGGTGGGCGTCCCCTCCTTGCCCTTGTGCTGCGCGAAGAGGGGGAACCAGTCGCGCCGGACGGGCTGGCCGATCTCGAGCTCGTGCAGCTTCCGTATCACCCACGGGCCGATGACGATGCTCAGCACCATCGCGGTCACGGCCGCCGCCACGGACCGGAAGGTGATGTACCGGATGACGTTGAAGCCGAAGAACCGCTCCCGCAGCGGGTACAGGATGTAGTACAGCATGCGTCCCTCACCGTCTCGTGCGCCTTACCGCCGCCACCCCTCCAGCATCTTCTCCAGACCCACCCGCCGCGACGCCTTGAGCAGCACGACGTCCCCCTCCCGCGCCATCGCCCGGAGGGCCTCCGCCGCCTCGCCGACGCCGGCGCAGCGGGCCACGGATGCGGCGGGCATCCCCGCCGCCGCCGCCGCGTCGGCGGCGGAGGCGCCGAGGGGCCCGACGGCGATCAGGGCGTCGATCCCCCGCTCCGCGGCGAGGGTCCCGATGCCGCGGTGCGCCTCCTCCGAGGCCGCTCCCAGCTCGAGCATCTCCCCGACCACCAGGATCCTCCTGCCGCTCGTTCGGGTCGCCGCGAGCGTCTCGACCGCCGCCCGCATCGAGGCGGGATTGGCGTTGTAGGCGTCGTTGATGAACGCCACCCCCCCGCGTGAGAGCGGCTCCATCCGCATCGGCGGCAGCCGCACCCCGCGCATCGCCGCCGCGATCTCCTCCGGTTCCATCCCCAGCACCTCGCAGACGGCGGCCGCCGCCAGGGCGTTGGAGACGTTGTGGAGCCCGAGGACCGGGAGCGTCGCGTCCAGCGCCCGCCCCGCGCGCATGAAGCGCATCCGGAACGACACCCCCCCCTCCACGGCGCGCACCGCCTCGCCCCGCACGTCCGCCCCCTCCCTGAGGCCGAAGGTCCTCACCGCGAGGCCGGCGCGCCCGCCCATCGCGGCAACCCGCGGATCGTCGAGGTTGAGCACCGCGGTCCTGCCGCGGCCGGGGGCCGCCATCGCATCGAGCAGCTCCGCCTTGGCGGCGGCGACGTTTTCGAGCGTCTCCAGGAACTCGAGGTGGGCGGGCCCGACGTTCGTCACGACCCCGACATCGGGCGCCGCGATCTCCGCGAGTCTGCGTATCTCCCCCCGCGCGTTCATCCCCAGCTCGAGGACCGCGAGGCTGTGCCACGCCTCGATCCTGAGGAGGGTCAGGGGCACGCCGACGAAGTTGTTGAACGTCCCCTCGCTCGCCAAAACCGAGAAACGGGAGGCGGCGATCGCGCGGATCATCTCCTTCGTCGTCGTCTTGCCGTTGGAGCCGGTCACCGCCACGAGCGGCAGTTCGAAGCGGCTCCGGTGCCGCTGCGCGATCCGCGCGAAGGCGTCGAGGGTGTCCGCCACCCTGATGAAGGCGATCCCGCGCGCGGCCGTGCGGGCCGGAACGTCCGGAGACGAGAAGACGACGGCGCGGCACCCTTTCCGGAGCGCCTCCGGGATATAGTCGTGCCCGTCGAACCGCACGCCCTTGAGGGCGATGAAGAGGCCGCCGGGCCGGGCGCGGCGGCTGTCGATGCACACCGCGCCGACCGCCCCCTCCGCCTCGCCCGCGGCGAGCGCCCCCCCCGTCGCCTCGAGCACCTCGTCGATGCGCATCGGTTCCATCCGGAGCTCGCTCCTCCCGATCAGGCCGCGCCACTCCGGCCGCCCCGCCCGCCTCTCCTCCCGCGTGATCACTCGCCCGGCCCCGCCAGTTCCGCGATGACGTCGCGGTCGCTGAACGGCACGACCGTGGACCCGATCTCCTGGGTGCGCTCGTGCCCCTTCCCCGCCACCAGCACCACGTCGCCCGCCCGCGCCCCCGCCAAAGCCGCCGCGATCGCCTCCCGCCGGTCCGGGATCGTGACCGGGCGTTTCCCCGTTTCCTCGAAGCCGCGCCTGATCTCCGCGATGATCTCGAGCGGGTCCTCGCCCCGCGGGTTGTCCGTGGTGATGATCGCGGCGTCCGCCAGCCGCGCGGCCGTTCGTCCCATCGGCCGGCGCTTCGATTGGTCGCGGTCGCCGCCGCAGCCGAAGACGACGATGAGGTTCCCCCCGCCCGCCCCGCGGGCGGCGGCGAGGGCGCACTCGAGCGCCTCGGCGGTGTGCGCGTAGTCTATGAAGACACGGAACGGGAGCTTCCCCCGCACCTCCTCGAGCCGTCCCGGCACCCGGTCCGCCCTCGAGAGGGCCTCCGCGGCCGCCTCCGCTTCGACCCCCGCCACCAGGGCGACGCCCGCCGCCGCGAGCGCATTGAGCACGTTGTGCCGGCCGATGAGCGGCAGGCGGACCGGCATCTGCCGCCCCTCGTACTCCATTTGGAACCCGCTGCCGCGCGGCCCGGTCTCGATCGCCCGCGCCGCGAGCGCCGCCCGCTCGCCGGTCCCATAGGCGATCACCGGCGCCGCGCTCCGCTCCGCGAGGAGGCGGCCGCGCGGGTCGTCGACGTTCACCACCGCGCGGCCGAGGCCGGGGGCGGCGAAGAGCGACGCCTTGGCCTCGAAGTAGCCGTCCGGGGAGCCGTGGTAGTCGAGGTGGTCGCGCCCGAGGTTGGTGAAGACCGCGGTGGCGAACCGCACGCAGTCGATCCGGCGCTGCGCGAGCGCGTGCGAGGAGACCTCCATGACCACCCCGTCGCACCCCTCCCGTTTCGCCTCCCGCAGCATCGCCTGGAGCGCCGGGGACTCCGGCGTCGTGCGTTCTGCGGGGATGGAGCGCTTCCCGAGGAGGTACTCCACGGTCCCGAGGAGGGCGGTCTTGTGTCCCGCCGCATCGAGGATCAAACGGGCGAGGTAGCAGACGGTCGTCTTCCCGTTCGTGCCGGTCACGCCGGTCACCGCGAGCTCGCGTGAAGGGCTTCCGTGAAACCGGTCCGCGATCCTCGCCAGCGCCGCCCGGCTGTCGGGGGCGATGACGAGCGGGACGCGCCCGTGGATGGGGATCTCCCGGTGCGCGAGCACCGCCGCCGCCCCCCGCCTCACCGCGTCCTCCACGAAGTCGCAGCCGTCCCTCCGGGCGCCGGGGAGGGCGGCGAAGAGGAACCCCTCCCGCACCGTCCGGGAATCGAGGCTCAGCCCCGCGATCTCCGCGTCGCGCCCCCCCCTGACCCGGCACTCCGGCACGGCGGCCAGCAGCTCGCCCAGCTTCACCTGTTCCGCCCCCTCCCCGTCGCCTTCTGATCGATTTTCAGCGCGGCCTCCCCATCGCCACCTCGATCTTCCCGTCCGTCTCCTTGTCCGGCGGCACCCCGAGATACTTGAGCACCCTCCCCGCGACCTCCTTGAAGATCGGGCCCGCCACCGACCCGCCGTAGTAGACCGGTCTCGGCTCGTCCAGCACGACGAGCACGAGCACCTCCGGGTTCCGCGAAGGGGCGAACCCGATGAACGACCCGATGAAGCGCGAGTGCGAGTAGCGCCCGGTGGGCTCGACCTTCTGCGAGGTCCCGGTCTTCCCCGCGACCGTGTACTCCGCCAGCGCCGCCTTCGGCGCGGTCCCCTCCCGGGTCGGCACCCCCTCCATCGCCTCCGACAGCAGCTTCGCCGCGGCCTCGCGCACCACCCGCCCGCGCACCTCCGGGGCGAACGTCTTCACGACGCGCCCCGACGAGTCCCGGACAGAGTCGACGAGGTACGGCTTCATCGCCAGGCCGCCGTTGGCGATCGCGGCGACCGCCGAGGCGAGCTGGAGCGGCGTCACGCCGATCTCCTGCCCCATCGGGACCGCCGCGATGGAGAGGCCGGACCATGTCGACAGCGGATGCAGTATCCCCGCCACCTCGCCCGGGAGGCCGATCCCCGTGGGCGACCCGAAGCCGAACTGCCGTATCCCCTCGTACAGCTGCTCCTCCCCCAGCACCATCGCGATCTTCACGGCCCCGATGTTGCTCGACTTTTTCACGATCTCCGCGGTCGTGAGCGTCCCGTAGGCGTGCACATCGTGGAGGGTGTGCCTCCCGACCCTGAAGGCGCCGTTCTCGCAGAAGAACTTGTCGTCGATCGCCACAACGCCCCGGTCCAGGGCGGTGGCCACCGTGATGACCTTGAAGGTCGAACCCGGCTCGAAGACGTCGGTGATGCACCGGTTGCGGCGCGCCTCGGGGGGGTACTCCGCGGGGCGGTTCGGATCGTAGGTCGGCCAGCTGCTCATCGCGAGCACCGCCCCGGTCTGCGGGTTCATCACGATGATGCACCCCGCCTGGGCGTTGAAGGTGCGGCAGCCGTTCTCGAGCTCGCTCTCGACGATGTGCTGGATGACCACGTCCAGCGTGAGGGTGAGGTCGGCCCCGTCGATCGGCTGCACGTCGCGCCGCCGGAGGGTCATGATCTCCCGCCCCTTGCGGTCGCGGTAGGAGGCCATCCAGCCCGCCTGCCCGCGCAGGGTCGCGTCGGCGTGGCGCTCGAGCCCCTCGAGCCCGCGGTTGTCGATATCCACGAAGCCGAGGACGTGGCTCAGCAGGGCGCCCTGGGGGTAGACCCGCCGCACCTCCTCGCGGAAGCCGACCCCCTCGAGCCCGAGCGCCTCGAGCCGCTCCGCCGCCCTCCCGTCGAGCTTCCGGGCGAGCCAGACGAACTTCCTGGATTTTCTGTTGAGCTTCTCGAGGATCTCGGCCGGGGGGATCTCGAGCGCGCCCCCGATGAGCGCGGCCGTCTCGGCGGGCGACTCGATGACCTCGGGGACGGCGTAGGCGGACTTCACGCTGACGCTCATGGCGAGGGGGCGGCCCTCCCGATCCAGGATGGTGCCGCGGCGCGGCTGGATCTTGACGTTGAAGCGGTGGAGCTGCTCGCCGCGCGTGGACAGATCCCGGTGGTTGACGATCTGGAGGACGTAGAGGCGGGCGTAGAGGCCGGCGAAGCAGAGGAGGAACACCGCGTAGACAGAGTACGACTTCAGCCGATACCGGTTCCCGCTCACCGCACACTCGCCTTTTCGCGTCCGCCGACGCGCCCCCGCCCCACAACGGGTGCGCCTCGCACCCCCGCCCCTGGAGGCGGGGCGACCGCCACTAGCTGTTGTGCCGTCCGGCCGCGCTGCCCCCGCCACTCATATAGCTCAGAAGAGTGTCGGTGCCCCCTTCGCTCCCCGATATATCCCTCCCGTATGCCTTTGAATGGCGGGGGTAGCGAAGCCGGACGATATCCTTGGCCTGCGGAAAGACCAGGCCGAGCTTGTTGTGCATGAGCGCCTGTTCGACGCGCTGCGGGTTCTTCAGCCGCTCGTTGGCGAGGTGGAGCGCCTCGTTGGCCTTCTGCCACTTCTCGAGGTCCCGCTCCATCCTCTTGATGGCGTACCCGGTGCGCACCAGTTGCACATGCTGCCAGACGTAGAGGAGCGACAACGAGACCGCGATGACGGCGACGAGCATCCATCTGCCGGTGAGCGCGGCGGTCGAGAACCCCTCGTTGAGCCTCCGGTTCCTCTTCCTCATCCCCGCTCCTCCTCCGCCGCCGCGCGCCGCGTTCAGGCGCACTGCAGGGCGGTTTGGATCGTGTCCCGCACGAACGGTTTCGAGATGACCGTCTGCGCGCCGCGCTCCATCGCCGACTCGGCGTAGAGCTCGCCGAGCGCCGACATCACGATGACCGAGGTGCGCGGACAGATCCGCTTGAGCTCCCCGAGCAGGTGCAGACCGTCCATCCGCGGCATCTGCACATCGGTGATCACGTAGTCGTACCCGCCGCCGGCGGCCTTGCGAAGCGCCTTCTCGCCGTCCTCGGCCTCCTCCACGATGAAGCGCCCGCGCAGGTATATCCCGATGAGCCTCCTCACGACCGGCTCGTCGTCGACGATCAGGACCCGCTGCATCGCTCCGCCCTCCCCGCCTCGAGCCGCGGAATCCGAAAACGCGCCGGGAGCAGGACCGGCGACGGCAGGGACCTTTAGGGTTGGAGGTGCATCATTGACGAGCTGCACCGCGCAGCTCCTGGTCTCTTCAATGGATGCGGATAAAGATCTTCCGTCCATCCCGGCCTGCCCCCGTGTGCGCGTTCAACGCCGTTTACAGCTTCTCCGCCGCCCGCAACCGCGCGCTCCGCGCCCGCGGGTTCGCCGCCGTCTCCTCGGCTGTCGGCCGCAGCGGCTTGCGCGTGATCAGCCGCAGCGCCGCCGCGGCGCCGCACCCGCAGACCGGCAATCCCGGCGGGCAGATGCACCCGCGCGCCCCCTCCGCGAACGCCCTCTTCACGATCCGGTCCTCGAGCGAGTGAAAGCTGATCACCACGATCCGCGCCCCCTTCGCGGCCGCCGCCGCCGCCTGCGGCAGGGCCGCGGCGAGGGCGCCGAGCTCGTCGTTCACCGCGATCCGGAGCGCCTGAAAGATCCGCGTCGCCGGATGGATCGCGCCCTTCCTCCCGAAGCGCCGGTAGACCCGCGACGCGATCCCGGCGAGCGCCTCCGTGTCGCGCGGCGCGCCCGCCCTGAGGAACTCCCGAACGATCGGCCGCGCCAGCGTCTCCTCGCCGTACTCCCTGAAGATCCGCTCCAGTTCCCGCGGATCCTTCTCCCTGAGGAGCGCCTCCGCGGTGACGCCGCGGCGCCGGTCCATCCGCATATCCAGGGGTCCCCGGGCGCGAAACCCGAATCCTCGCGCCGCCGTGTCGAGCTGCAAGCTCGAAACCCCGAGGTCAAAGAGCAGTGCGTCCGCTTCCCCGATCCCCTCTTCCGCGAGCACCGCCGCGAGCTCCGCGAAACTTCGCCGGTGCAACCGCACCGCCGGGCCCGCCTTCTCGAGCCGCCTCCGCGCGATCTCGAGCGCCTCCCCGTCCCAATCGAGCCCCACCAACACCCCGCCGGGCCCGATCCGCCTCGCGATCTCCTCCGCGTGCCCCCCGCACCCCACCGTCGCGTCGACCACGCGCATCCCCGGCCGGAGGCCGAGCAACCGCAGCGCCTCCTCCCGCATCACCGGAAGGTGGGGCGCATCCATCAGGCCATCGGGCGGATGTAGAACCGGTAGTAGTTCCTCGCCCGCCCCGCGCGGTCGATGCTCCCGCTCACGGCCATCATCGACGCCAGCGTCCCCGCGTCGCCCCCCCCCCGCCGCGCATCCTTCGCGCATGCCGCGGTGAGCGCCGAGGCGAGTCTGGGGCACCAGAAGAGGATCTTCTCGGCAAGCGGCCTTCTCGTTCGAGCAGGTCTCATCAGAACCCCCCTCCCGAATTCCAGCTTCCCGAACACCGTCGATCCCGTCGCCGCATGCATCGTCGTGCGCGTCCCCCCGCCCGGTCCCCTCACAGCCCCCGCGCCGCATCGAGCTGCGCGTTGAGCTGTTCGGCGATCTCCTCGAAGTTCTCCCCTCGCTCCTCCTCGTACCTCTTCCAGCTCGCCTCGTCCCATATCTCGAACCTGCTCAGCATCCCCGCCACCACCACGTCCCGGGTGATCCCGGCGAGCGCGAGGAGGTTCTGCGGGAGCATGATCCGCCCCTGCTTGTCGCATTCGACCTCGGAGGCGTTGGAGACCATGCCCCGGAGGAAGTCCCTCGCCTTCCCGGCGGTGAGGGAGAGCTCCTTGAACTTCGCCATCAGGAGGTTCCACTCGCGCGGGGTGTAGACGTAGACGCAGCGCTCGATGCCGCGGGTCACCCAGAACTTCTCGATGTAATTCTCGCGGAGCGCGTCCCTGAATTTGGCGGGGATGATCAGGCGTCCCTTGCTGTCAATCGAATGTCTGAACTGGCCGTAGAACATTGTCTTGACACCTCGGGCTTAGAAGCGCTTACACCACTTTACTCCACTTCTCACCACTCTGCGCCAAAATATAGAGTAGTCCCCCCACTATGTCAACGAGAAAAATCAGTATTTTTCCAATTCCGGTATGTCGTTCTCCCGGTATGTCGATATGTCGTTTGGGAGCGGAATTCGACGGTGCGGCCGGTGGGAAGAAGAATGGTGTGCGCCTGTATACCGCGGGAAAGAGGCGTATGGAAAAGGGCCGTGCCCGACAGGCCCGACGCGTCTCAGTACCTGCCCCTGCACTTCTCGACGGGGTATTTCTTCTCGTTCCTGACGATCTTCTTCTCGATGCACGAGGAGAGATCGAGGCCCAGCGCGTGGCAGAGACTCAGGGTGTAGATGGCGATATCCGCGATCTCCTCCTCGATCCTCTTCCGCAGCCGCGGGGAGGCGGCCTTCCGCCGCGCCTCCTCCACCTCCATCCACTGGAAGAGCTCCATCAGTTCGGCCGCCTCGATGCTCACCGCCATGCTGAGATTCTTGGGCGAGTGGAACTGCTCCCACTCCCGCGCGCGGATGAAGCGCGCCACCGCCCCTTTGAGCGCCGCGACGGTCGCGGTCCGGTCCTTCATCGCTCCTCCCCCCGTCCCGCCGCGCCGCCGAGTTCCGCCTCGAGTCTCTGCACAAGCCCCGCGATCTCCCGGAGCAGCGCCGCGGAGAGGAGCGTGGAGACCTCCGCCTCCCGAGCGAGCGACCGGAGCGTCCCGAGAAGCCGCTTCAGCGCCGCCCGCTGCCGCGTCGCGAACGCCTCGTCGGGATCGAGCTCCCGCCGTTGCGTGATCATCCGCGTGAGCTCGCGCTTGACGTCGCCGGGGTCGTTCCCCTTCTCGAAGACCGACGAGCGCAGCGCCGCATAATCCTCCTCGTCGATCTTCTTCCCCTCCTTCGCGCGCCGCAGGAGGTCGATCGACTCGACCGGCGGCACCCTGACCGCCTCGGAGGAGTCCAGGTACTCCTCGTCGAGGTACGGCGAGCGCTCCTTCTCGAGGAAGTAGTACGACTTGAGGAGCTTCAGCGCCGTCGCCTTCCGTATGCCGATCTCCCCGGCGGTGTAGGCGTCGAAGGTCGTGTAGCCCCACGACTTGAACAGCTTGTCTTTCCATGCCGTGTAGAGCGCCCTGCCGAGCTCCACCCATGAAACCTTGAACTCCTTGGCGCTCTTCAAGATCCGGTGCCGCAGCGACCCATCCTCGACGCCCCGCATCGCCTCCTCGATCCGCCCCACCGCCTTCGTCTTCAGCGTGTCCATTTCGCATTCCTTCCGTTGCGCAGCGGGGGGTAGTATATGCCCTGCGAGCGGCAGACGCAACCGCGCCGTGGGAAACCCCGCGCGCCGACGCGTCCGCGGCGCCGAAGGGGTCGCCGTTCCCCGTTGCCCTCCGCGCGCGGGCTCGGGTATACTGCTCTGGGAAACCGGACAACACGAGGGGGCCGCACCGCATGAAGACGATCGCAGCAGCAGCCGTTCTTCTCCTCCTCGCCGGCGCCGCGCACGCCGGCGGGGTCGACATCAAAATCGTCAAGGAGACCATCGCCGTGAGCCCGATCGACGCGCAGGGGTTCGTCGTCGTCCAAGGGGCGCCGGGGACCGTGATCGGCGGGCTGGCGCCGGTGCGGGTGATGGCGCAGAGCAAGAAGACCAAGCAGAGCGCCGCCGGGATGGTCGCCGCCGACGGCTCGTTCGCGGTGCGGATCCCCTCGATGCTGAAGGACTCGATCAAGCTGACCTTCCTCGGGGCGGACGGGAAGAAGAAGGACCGGAAGGTGAAGGTGGAGGCGATGGGGCAGATGCTGGTCCCCCCGCCGGGAGTGGAGACGGTGACCGAGCAGGTGGCCCTGCCCGCCGGGGCGCCCCCCGATCCCGAACCGCAGCTCGTCCCCGCGGACGCGCCTCCCCTCCCTCCCCCGCCGTCCGAGGCCCCGAGCGACGCCGAGATCGTCGAGGGGGAGCGCGCCTTGGACGCGGCGGGGATGGTGGAGTAGGCGCGCGCGGCGGGGGACGCCCGGACGGCCGGATTCAGTAGCTGAACCGGAGGGTCTCCTTCCTGATCTTTCCGTCGGGCTGGTGGATGACCGAGCCGACGCACCGGTCGTTCAGGAAGTAGACGGTCCGCATCACCGGCTTGGCGCCGGGCCGGGAGGGGTAGTAGTAGTTCCACTTGCGGTCGTGGCTGATGCCGTTCTCCGTGCGGGGTTTCCTCCCCACCCCGATCTTCTCGCGCGGCTCCCCGAACCTGCGCAGCACCCGCGCATGATCGCTCGCGAGCGCGCTCCTCTTCCCCGACGCCGCCGCGCCCCCGAAGACCCCGCCGAGCGAGTCGAGCACCCCCTGCAGCCGGTCGCACCCGCAGCACAGGCCCGCCCCCGAAAGCAGCAGCGCCGCGGCCGCCATCCGAACCGATCCGATCTTTGTCATCCGCACCGCTCCGCTTGGTATCACCGCCTCGGTTCCCCCTCACTCCACGATGATGTTCGTCAGCGTCCGCACCACGCCGGGGACGTTCTGTATCTGCGAGACGATGAACTCCCCGAGCATCCCGATGTCGTCCCCCTCCACGCGGGCGATCAGGTCGTAGGGGCCCGTGACCGAGTGCACCTCCTTCACGCCGCGGATGACCGCGACCCGGTCCCTGATCTCAAGCGCCTTGCCCTGCGTGACCTCCACGAATATGTACGCGCGCACCGCCATGGCAAACCTCCCGGTTGCTGCTCGCCCTTTTGTAGCACACCCGCCGCCCTGAATCAACCGCGCCGATTCGGCGCATCGTGAACGCGGCGCGGTGAACCGAGCCGATGCAGGCGCGGGCGCCCGAGGGGGTGCGCGGGCTCACGGCGCTCACCCCGCCCCCCTCGAGGCGGCGGGCGCCGCGGCCGAGGTTCCGCCACCGGAGGGAGCAGGAAGAGGCCTCGGGGAGGGCGGGGTCCTCCTCCATCCATCGGCGCGGAATCTCGATCCCCGGCCGCATGATCGGTTTCTCGGACGCATCGGAGCGGGCCGGGCGCGGCGCAGGCGAGAGTGGCGGGGAGGCACCGCGCGAGGGCGAACCGCTCCATCGGGCTTGTCTCCGCCGGCGGCGGCGCTCCGACGCGGCGGGACGCGAGGAGATCCGGCGCGTCAGCTCCCGCGCATCAGGGGACGACGATCTCCCGCTGCGCCAGATAGCCGTCGACCGCGCTCTCGGGACCGGTCGGCGCCACGCCCGCCGGCACGAGCCCGGCGACGATCCGGTAGCCCCCGGAAACGCCCTGCGGGACGGTCAGGGCGAGCAGCCGATGCGAATACGCGCCCGCGAGCCCCGGGATGGAGACGGCCAGCGGCGCGGCACGGTTCAGGAGGGAGGCGGGATCGGCGGGATTGAACGAGTAGACGGCGCCCTGCGGACTGAAAATGACCGCCCACGCATCCACCGTCCGCCCCGACCAGGGCTGTACCGTCACGTCGACGGTGAACGGGGCTCCCACCGTGGGAGGGTCGGGGGCGCATGAGAGGAGCACCGGAGGGACCGGCGTGGGCACCGGGCCCGCGGAGGCGTCGTAGACAAGGTAGCTGACCGCGCATGAGACCCTCGCGGCGCCATAGCGTATCCGCATGTAGCCGTCCTCGCCCCAGTCCCGTCCGTACGAGTTCCGCAGGATCCAGTATCCCCCTCCGCCATCCGGGGGGCTGTCGTCCCATCCCACAAGCGAGACCGCGTGGTCCGTCTCCGTCTGGTCGCCATCCGGACAGTCGGTGTTGGCGTCATCGTAGACGCCTCCCGTATAGGCGAGGAACGCATCGTTCGTCAAAACCGCCGCGTCCACCGGGCCGTAGGCGTTTATCGCGGTCTTGATCGCCTCGATGTCGCCGCTGGTGATCCGGTGCCAGGATTTGAACACCGCCCGCGGGGCGGCACGGGCCGCGTCGGGGCACGCCTGCGAATCCTCGTCGGCATACCGAAACACCGACTCGAACGGAATCCCCTCGCGGGTGAGGGCGTCGAGCTCCGCGTATTTGTAATCGGCGCCGCCGCAGCCGTAGAGGTGGGTCTGGTACTCCGGCAGTGCGCCGAGACACCAGACGATGAACGCCTCGGAGAAATCGACGCAGGCGCCGTCGTACATGCCGAGGGCGAAATTGTACGTCCCCTCCGCCGCGGCCGCCGCGGCGAAGGCGTAGCACGAGCCGCAGGTCCCCTGGTTCCGGATCGGGCCTATGTAGGAGCGTCCGGCGAGGTCGCGCCAGTCGAACTTTTCGGGGAGCGTTTCCCCGAGGCGGTTGGCCAGCGGGCCGATGTCGTCCGCGGCGGAGGCGACGACCGCGCCCGGACGGCGGCCGCGCATCGCCTCCCGCGCATCCGGGGAGAGATCGTAGACCCAGGTGCGGCCGACCGTGAACGAGTAGCCGTTGTGCCTGATCTTGAAGCGGAGCGTCTCCAACGAATCGCCGCGCTCGAAGCGGAGAAGCTCCCTCGGCGCGCCGGCGGCGGGGGCGCCCCACGGGACGCAGGCGACGACGATGAGGAGGACTTTTTGCAGACGCGGCATCGAACGTTTCCCTTTGTTTTTCAATGTAGCACGGACTGCCGGCCCCCGCAATACGGGCCTTCCGGAGACGCCCCCCTCCCTGAACTCTGGTATACTGTATCGTTGGAGGAGACGAATGACCACGCGCGGCCGCGGCCCCGTCGTCAGGGGCGCCGTACATCTTTTCTACTGCCACGAGCTCGCCTACGCGGTGAAGGTGGACACGCTCGAGAGGCTCCTCAGCGCGCAGCAGACCGAGGGGGTCCTGTCGATGCGCCGCTCCAGGAGCCACTACCTCCGCTTCGAGAATCTGCCGCTCATCATCCGGCTCGGCGAGGAGAAGGTGCGGCTCCGCCATGCGGCCGTGTCCGTGTCGGTGCAGGCGCGCGTCTTCGACTACGGCGTGGTCAGCCTCCGCTTCTCGCTGCCGTTCCACGGCGGCCTCGAGACGCTCGCCGCCCTCTCCGCGGAGCTCTCCGAGGAGGGGCCGTTCCCCGCGCTCTCGGCGCACTACCTCCGGAAGGTGCGCGGCATCGTCGCCCCCGCCCTCCACCGCCCGATCGAGAGCGACCTCGTGGAGGACTATACCATCATCCATGTCACACGCCTGGACGAGCCGCTGACCGAACAGGAGTTGATCGAACGGCACGGAGACGAGATCGCGAGGATCCTCAGGGCCGAGGAGCGTCCGCTGAGCGCCCAGGAGACGGCCAACGCCCTCTCGAACCGCATCTCCTACTACCCCGACGACCTGCTCGTGGTGGACTGGGACCGGGCGTTCATCTACGACCGGGAGGAGCACACCGACCATATCCACATCATCGAGTTCGCCAACACCCAGCTCCTCGAGATGCGGTACTACGACTGGTGGCTGGACGGGGAGCTGGACGCGCTGGAACGCGACATCCGCCGGGAGGGGGGGCGCGGGTCGACCCTCGTCGGGACGGGGGTGCGCCGTCTCTCCAAGCGCACGATGCTGCTGATGGCGGAGGTCGTCTGGCTCACCGACCAGATCGACAACTCGCTCAAGGCGATCGACACCCTCTACGCCGCGCGGGTGCACCGCGCCATCGGCGCGCGCCTCTATCTCAACGAATGGAAGCGGGGGCTCGACCGCAAGCTCGCGGCGCTAGGCGAAATCTCCGACACCCTCACGATGCGCGCCTACAACATGCGCTCCAACCTGCTCGAACTGATCATCGTGCTGCTCATCCTGTTCGAGATCGTGATGGCGTTCGTCCGGGCGGCCTGAGCGCCCTACTCCTCCCGCAGCGTCTTCCCGGTCCGCTCGTTGACGAGCTTCACCGTCTCGATGTGGAACTCCTCCCTCGGCTCGATCGTGACGGTCCCGCGATAGTGCTCCTCGAGCTCCCGCAGCGCCTCCCGGTCCCCGTGCTCGAGGAGCCGGCAGACGCTCGGGTGGGCCTGGACGCGGATCGGCAGCCGCCGCAACCTTCGGGTCCCGCGCAGCGCCAGCTTCACCAGGCGCTGCACCTCGATGCTCATGCTCTCCGCCGACTTGACCTTGCCGCCGCCGCCGCAGTAGGGGCAGGCCTCGTAGACGGCCTCGCTCAGGCTCTCCTTCACCCGCTCGCGCGTCATCTGGAGTATCCCCAGCGGCGACAGGGAGAAGATGTTGGTCTTGGCCTTGTCCCGCCGCACCGCCTGCTCCATCGCCTTCTCGACCATCCGCTGGTGCTTGCGGAAATGCATGTCGATGAAGTCGATGATGATGATCCCCCCGATGTTGCGGAGCCGTATCTGGCGCGCAGCCTCCTCGACCGCCTGCATGTTGGTCTCGAGGATGGTGTCGTCGATGTTGCGCTTGTTCAGGCACCGGCCGCTGTTCACGTCGATGACCACCATCGCCTCGGTCTGGTCGACGATCAGGTAGCCGCCGCACCTGAGCCACACCTTCCGGCGCTGCGCCTTCTCTATCTCCTTCTCGATCCCGTAACTGTCGAAGACATGGTCGCGGTCGCCGTGGTAGACGATCTTCGCCCCCATGTTCGGCATCAGGGCGTCGACGAAGCGCGCGATGGCGGCGTGCTCGTCCTTGGAGTCCACGACGATCTTCGATACGTCCTCGGTGAGGGAGTCGCGGAGCACGCGGAGGACGAGGTTGAGCTCCTCGTGCACGAGGGAGGGACAGGCCGCCTGCGGGGCCTGCCGCTGGATGCCGCGCCAGAGGTCGGTGAGGTAGCGGATATCCTTCTCGAACTCCTCCCGCGATGCGCCCTGGCCGACGGTGCGGACGATAAACCCGACGTCGTGGGGGGGCTGAATCTCGCGGAGGATCTGCCGGAGCCGGCGGCGCTCCGCCTGCTCCTCGATGCGCCGGGAGATCCCGATCTGCCGCGCACCGGGCATCATCACCAGGTAGCGGCCGGCTATGGAGAGGTTGGTGGAGAGGCGGACGCCCTTGGTGCCGATCGGCTCCTTGATGATCTGGACCAGCACCTCCTGGCCCTTCTGGATCAGCGTGTCGATCGGCTCCCGTTTCAGCTCCCTCGGGGAGAGTTCGATCCCCTCGACCTCCTCGCCCGCGATCTCCCTGCAGGCGGCCACCTCGCTGGTGATGTCGGAGGCGTGGAGGAAGCCGTTGCGATCGAGCCCGATGTCCACGAAGGCGGCCTGGATCGCCGGGAGGACGTTCCGGACCACCCCTTTATAGATGTTGCCGACGAGCGTCTTCTCCTGCGCACGCTCGATGAGTATCTCCTGGAGCTTGCCGTCCTCCAGTATGCCCACGCGGGTCTCGCGGGGCTCGACGCTGATGATGATCTGCCGGTCCATCGAACTGGATCCTTTCCGGTCCGCGCGACGCGTTGCACGGAGCCGTGCGGAGAGGGCGGGCGCGCCGAAAGACCGGGAGGATCGCCTCCCAGGGCGGCCGGGCGGCCGTGTCCCGGCCCCCGCCGCTTTCGCGCCCTGTCACCGTTCCGAACGTACGTTGCATCAGGTGGCTCCGACGGCGGCCGCGTGTCCGGTCACCGCCTCTTCAACGCAGGCCCGCGCGGCCTGTCCTGTGACGTGTCCCTGCTCGTGTGGAGCGCCGTGCGCGTGACGGGGATCTCCCTCGCGCGCTCCGCCGGCACCCCGAGCAGCGCCTCGAGAAGCTCGTGCGGGTTCAGGTTCCCCTTGTCCCCGACGCCGACCGTGCAGGTGAGCCGGACGGTGCCCCCGGGGCCTTCTCCGCATTCGAGCCGGTGCACAAGGGGACGTATGTCGCGGTACCGCTCCCCTTTCGCGGTATGCTTCTTCACGACGATGCTCGCGGCGGCTTGCGCGGCCGCGATCTTCTCCGCGGCGCCGTTCGCCTCGGCGCCGCACAGCTCCGCCTCGTACGTCGCGCGATCCAGTTCCGCGCAGAGCGACGGGCCGTCTTCCGGGACCGGCCGGAGCTCGACGACGCGAACCCCGGCGGGGAGGGCCTGCTGAAGCCGTTCCCGCGCCCCCGAGAGGTCGCAGCCGACGTCGAACGCGACGTCGAGCATCTCCCGTTGTCCCGCCACGCCAAGCGGCAGGGGCGGGCCGAACGACACGGACGGATGCGGCGTGAATCCGCGCGACATCCTCACCGGCAGGCCGGCTCTCCTGAACGCCCTGTGCCAGAGCCTGATGAGATCGAGGTGGGAGATGAACCTAATCAGCCCCTCTTTGGAGTAGGTGACCCGGTGCATGACGCAAGGGACATTATCGCATACCCCCGCCGACCGGCAAGGATAAATAACGGCGCGATCGGTTGCCGATCGAGGCGCGCCTCCGTGCCGCCGCCCGGAACCGGCGCACGCACGCCCCCCGCCGCGGCGCGCGCGGGGCGGAAGGCCCTCGCCTCGTCAACCGCGCCTCGCCGGATCCCTGCGTGCGAGCGTGACGCTGAACGGGAGGAAGCCGAACCTCGCGTAGAAGGCGCGCGCCCGTTCGTTTCCCTCCGCCACGACGACCGACCGCGCCAGCGCCCCCTCCCCGTCCATCCAGTCCAGCGCCCGCCGCACGAGCTCGCTTCCGATCCCGCGCCCGCGGAATCGCTCGTCGACGAAGAGCGAGTCGATCTCCCCGTCCCCGTTGGACTGGACGGAACCGGCGCAGTAGGCCGCGTCCCCGACTCCGGGGAGGACGGCCAGCTCTATCCGCACGGCGCCGCGGCGCGCCTTTTCGAGGAGCGCCGCCTCCCTGAACGAGAAGCTGAATCCCGCGAACCTGTCCGCGAAGTGCGTCGAGAGCCCGCGCTGGTGGCGATTGAGCTCCTCCCAGAGCGGCCGGACGCGCGGCAGCAGCTCCGCGCCGCCCGCGACGAACTCGATCCCCTTCACCTCGTTCACGCCCTCCTCACCTCTCCGCGAGACGACGCACCGCCGACTCGAACTCCTCGAGGTCCACCCGCGTGTTCCTGCACGGCCCCTCGGGCCTGCGATTGGCGATGCAGAGGACCGGAATGCCCCCGATGCCCGCGATCCCCTCGAGCAGTTCGCGCTCGCAGGCGACCGCGATCACCCCGGACGGCTTCAGGTCCCGCACCAGCGCCCGCGCGAGCCGCCCGCCGGTCGCGACCGCCATTTGGAACCCGTACCGCTCCATCAGGGGCACGAGGTTCGAGAGATCGCATCCGCCGCACCGGCGGCAGTTCCGCACATCCATGCTGACCGCCTGCGCGCACCCCTCGCGCTGGAGGCAGCGGGGAAGAAGAACGAGCAGGCCCCCGCCTCCCGGACGCGCCGCCCCCCGGACCGCCAGGGCGTTGCTGTAGGCGATGAACGAGGCCCCGACCGCTTCGGCGGAGCGGCCGAGGAGGCGTCCCGCCGCGCGGCAAAGCGGGTAGCACGCGCCCAGGAGCGCCCGCCGGACCCCGGGCGCCCGCCCCAGAAGGTCCTTCCCAAGCCCGGCGGAGAGCCCCTCGACGGCGATGTACGCGCCCCATGCGGCGGCGAGCGCCGCCAGCGCGCACCAGGAGGCCGCCGCGGCGGACGGGTGCCATGCGGCGAGATGCGGGGCGAGCAGAAGCCAGAGGCCCGCGGCGGCCGCGGCGAGCAGCGCGGAGACGGCGGCGGTCAGGGAAAGGTACAGGACCGGCGTGGCCCGGCGTTCCGGCTCCTCCCCGGCCCGCCCCCGACTCCTCCGGATCCCGCTCCGTCCCATGCGGCCGCCCTCCCCCGTCTCCCCCATTATCGCACAGTGCCGCCCGGCCCGCCCACCCGTTCACCGCGCCGCCCCCGGCCCGCCGCCGAGAAGGCGCCGCGCGCCGGTCAGCCCCCCCCTTCCATCTCCTCGATCCAGCCCTGTACCTCCGCCGCGTCCGGCGCGTCCGGCCGCAGCTCCAGGTAGGCGCGGTAATGCTCGGCGGCCGCTTTCGAATCGGCCGCCTCCCGGTGGCAGATCCGCGCGAGGCTGTAGTGCGCATCCGCGTGGGAGGGGACGAGATCGATCACCTTCTCGTACTCCGCGATGGCCCCCCCGTAGTCGCGACGCGACGCGAGGACCTCGCCGAGCTGGAAGCGGGCGTCGGCGAACGCGGGGTCGAGCGCGAGCGCCCTGCGGAACTGCGCCTCCGCCTCCTCCCTCTTCCCGAGGCGGATGTAGCAGACGCCGAGGTTGTACCAGGCGAAGCGCATCTCAGGGGAGAGCTCCCCCGCCCTCCGGAACGCATCCGCGGCCTCCGCGTGCCTGCCGATCTTTTCGTAGACATTCCCAAGGCCGAACCAGGCCGTGCTCATCCCCGGCTGCGCCTCCAGCGCCCTGCGGTAGTAGCCGATACACCGCTCCTCCGGGAACCCCGCGCCGTAGCGCTCGGAACCGGAGAACTCGCTGAGGAACGCCAGGCCGAGGCACGCGGCCGCGGAGGACGGGTTCCGCCTCAGCAGCGCCGAGAAGAGGCGCTCCGCCTCCGCCCGGTCCCCCCCCGCGACGGCGGCGCGCGCCCGCCCGAGGAGCTCCTCGTCCTCCTCCCGCCCCGGGGCGGGGGATGCGGCCGGGGCGGGCGCCTCCCCGCCGAGGGCGGTGTCGAGGTCGAGATTCTCGGCCCGCAGCACCGGCATGAGGGCGAAGGCGCTGCGGGCGGCGCGCCGCGCCTCCTCCTTCCGTCCGGAATCGAGGTAGAGCCGCGCGAGGGCGAGGTGCGTCTTCTCGTCGTCAGGGAACGCCGCGGCGGCCGCCCTCAGCGCCTCCTCCGCTCCCCGTGCGTCGCCCCGCGCGGCGAGCACGACGCCGAGACTGTATGCCGCGCCACGAAGACGGGGGTCCAGCCCCAGCGCCCTGCGGAGCGATTCCACGGCGGCATCGGTCCGCCCCAGCTCGGCCTGCGTGATGCCCAGGTTCAGGTGCGCCTCGGCCATCCGCGGATCGAGCGCCGCGGCGGCCTCGAACTCATCGATCGCCTTCCTTTTCAGGTGGAGGACGCGGTAGCAGCTGCCGAGGTTGTTGCGCGCGGCGGCGGCCAGGGCGGGACAGGCGAGCGCCTTCTCGAACTCCGCCGCCGCCTCCGCGTGCTTCCCCATCCGAGCGAGCACGAGACCGAGCCGATAGGCGAGCGCGCAGGCGAACTCTCCGTCCCCTTCAGGCGCCTCGTCCGGGGCGGCGCGCCGATAGGCGTCCAGCGCCCGCTCGAGATCCCCCAGCTTCTCGTAGCAGTAGCCGAGACGGTAGTACATCCCCTCGTCGGGGATGCCCGTAAGGATCGCCTTCTTGAGCTCGGCGATCCCCCGTGCGAAATCCTTCGAGGCGCCGCGGCGCGACGGATCCACCTCCGGATCCACGAGCCGGTACCGCCGGTCCCAGCGCAGAAGAAACTCCGTGGACGCCCCCTGCGTCTCGAGCGGCGGCGGGGAGGGGACAACGGACGGCGTCGGGGATGGCGGTGACGGCGGAACGGCAACGACCCCCGGTTGCCGTGAAGAGGCGGAACCGCCCCCCGCCGGCGGCGCGGGGATCGCCGCCCCCGCGGCGATGCCCGGCAGGAGGGCGGCGAGGATCAGGGCGGCCGCGCCCGGGCCTGCTGCCGCGGCGGCCCGCGCACGGCGGAGGGTGCGCACACTCATCGCCCAGAGTATACCACAGCGGGGGCGGGCGTCCGGGGAGAGGGCCCTCGCCTCTCAGTCGACGCAGATCCGGTCCCTGTTGCGCTGGAAGAGCTTCTCCCCGATACCGGGGACCTTCTTCAAATCCTCGATGCGGTTGAATCTCCCGTTCGCCTGCCGGAACTCGACGATCATCGCGGCCTTCGCCGCCCCTATCCCGCTCAAGGCGTCGAGCTCCTGCGCCGAGGCGCTGTTGATGTTGATCCTCTCCTTCGAGGCGGAACGGGCGGCCGCGGCGCCCTGTGCAGGCGGACCCGGCCCTCCCCCCGCGTCCGACCCGCCGGCCGAGGCGACGGTGATCCGCCCGAACTGTTTGACGCCGATGCCGACGCCGTTGCTCTCCAGCACCAGCGCGCCGCGCGGGCCGTACGGGGCGCCGCACGCCTTCAGCTCCGCGACGTCGCCCGTAAAGAGGAATCCGGGGAGCGCCGCGTCCACGGGCGGCTGCGCGGGCGCCGCGCCGGCGCGCGCGCCCCTGGAGAGCAAAAACGAGTTGCCTCCGTGGACGATGCAGAGGCTCACGCGCCTGCCCCCCGCCGCCTCGTCCCCGAACGATCCCGCGCGCACGACGTACATCCTGACCGGCCCCAGGGCGAGGTTCTCCATCGCCCGCACCACCCGGTAGTCGACCTCCTCTCTCCTGAGCAGGTCGATATACTCCGCGTAGCGCGCCTCCCCGCTCCCGAAGCCCGGGTCGAACAGCTGCGCGACCTTGAAGCGCCGCATCAGTTCCACGACCGAGCGCAGGCAGCCGCCTTCCGGCTCCGCGCCGATCAGCACGGCGATCTCGCCGACGCCCAGCTCCGCCAGGTAGCCGGCGATCCGCTCGCCCTCGCCGTCCCGCCCGCCGACGAAGACCGCCGTCTCCCCTCCGGGACAGCGGCAGACGAACGAGCAGCCGGAGGCGCCCGCGTCGAGGCAGTGGATCTTGAGGAGCCCCGGTTCCTCCACCCTCCTGCAGACGGTGCGGCACGCGGGACAGCGCCCCGCCGAAGCCTGCTGGAGGACGGTGAACACCTCCCCGCAGCGCCAGCAGCGGAGCGCCGTCTTCTCGGCCTTCTGCGCGCCGGCCGGCGCGGACAGCAGGGCGACGAGCGCCGCCGCCAACGCCGCGCGGCGCCGAACCGCCGGAGATAGACGATGCAGGACGCGACGCGCGCTCACGGCTGCCCCGGCTTCGCCCCCGCTTTCCGTGCGCCTCGTGCGCCTACGCCGACGCGGGCGCATCTGTCTACTACAGCAAGATTCGTGCCCAAGCCGCCGCGACCGGCCTGGCCGCGTACAGCACACAACGTGTTCGGGCGCAAAACGCAACGATGCCGGTTCGTGCGGGATGCCGGGGACAGGCGCGGGGAGGGTGTCAACGCCGGTTGTCACTGTCAACCTTGGTTGCGCCGCTCTCGTGCACGCGATACGAGGCGCGAGGCCGACAACCGGAACGGAAGGAGCCCCGGGGCGGGGCGGATGATGCGCCTGAACCGGGGATTGTCACCTGCTCAAGGTGAGGAACCCGGAGGAGGACGAGGAGCTGCCGGGCAGCGGCAGGCGCCCCTTCAGGAAGCTCCTCTCGTACAGCTGGGCGACGTGCACCACGGGATTTCCCATCCCCTGCCGCGCGAGCTGGTCCTCGAGCTGGAGGATGCAGCCCGGACAGGAGGTCGCCACGATGGTTGCCCCGCTCGCGCGGATCGAGGCGACCTTCGCCTCCCCCAGGAGACAGGAGATATCGTAGTGGGAGAGACTGAAGCTGCCGCCGAGACCGCAGCAGTCCCCCGCCCTGTCCATCTCCACGTAACGGGCACTCCGCCGGAGGACCTCCCGGGGCGGCTCCCCCACCCCCCTGCCCCACCGCAGGTGGCACGGATCGTGGTAGGTGACCGTGTCGTCGAGGGGGAGGTTGCTGTAGCCGAGGCGCGCGTGTATGAACTCGGAGATGTCGGTGATCTTCGCCGCGAGCGCCTCGGCCCCCCCGAGCAGCCGCGGATAGTCCCGCTTCATCGTGAGGGCGCACGAGGCGCACCCGAAGACGACCGCGTCCACCTTCCCCGGCTCTAGACAGGACAGGTTGCGCCGGGCGAGGCGGCGCGCCGCCTCCTCGTCGCCGGAGGCCAGTACCGGCGCCCCGCAGCAGAGCTGGGCCTTCGGGACGATCACGTCCACGCCGTGCAGCGAAAGGATCTTCAAAATCGACGCGGCGATGTCGGGATAGACGTAGTTGAGCAGACAGCCGAGGAAAAGCGAGACCTTGATCTCCCCGCGCCCCTTGTGCAGCTCCGGAAGCGAATGCAGCGCCGAACGCCGGGCGAGCGCGGGGACGCTGCGCCGCCCTTCGTAGAGGAGCGGAAGGTGGCGCAGCGGCTGCGCCCGACTCCTGCGGAGAAACCGCTGGGTGAAGCGCGCGAGACGCACCGCCGCGTCGTAGAGCCGGCGGCGGGGGAGGACGTGCCGGAACAGCAGGCGCGCGGGGAGCGGGATGCCGAACCGGCGCGCCGCCATCTCCCGGGCGCGCTGCATCAGAAGATCGACGCGGACGCCGCTGGGGCACTGCTCCACGCAGCGCGTGCACCCGTAGCAGCTCGTCAGCAGCTCGGCTGCGCGCGCGCTGAACGGCGCGGCGCCGTCGAGGATCGACTCCATCAGGTTGATGCGCCCGCGGGCTGCCCGCGCTTCGTCCCTGGTGGCGAGAAACGTCGGGCACACGGCGCGGCATTTCCCGCAGCGCGCGCAGCGCGCGATCTCCTGCCGCAGCTCGTGTATGCACGGATCCGTCGCCATGGGGCGCGCCCCCTCCGAACCGCCGCCCGCACCGCGCGCGGGGCCCGGCCCGGTTCCCTCGGAATCAGTCCGGGAATATCTTGCCCGGATTGAGGATCTCATTCGGGTCGAGGAGTCGCTTGATGCTCCGCATCAGGGCGATCTCGCGCGCCCCGACCTCCCAGCTGAGGAAGCGGGCCTTGGCGGTGCCGATCCCGTGCTCGCCCGAGATGCTCCCCCCCGCCTCCAGCACCAGGCGGAACAGCTCCTCGACCGCCTTCTCCGCCCTCCCCCGCTCCGCCGCGTCCGCGGTGTCGTAGAGGATGTTCACGTGGATGTTTCCGTCGCCCGCATGCCCGAACGAGGCGATGGCGACCCGGTTCCGCTCCGCGATCGCGGCGGCGCCGCGGAGCAGATCCTTCATCCCGCTCAGCGGCACGCAGACATCCTCGTTCAGCTTGCCCGGGCTCAAGGCATAGAGGGCCGGAGACGCCGCCCGGCGTATCTCCCAGAGCAGGTCGGCCTCCGCCCGGTCAGGCGGACAGTCGACGGCGAGCGCGGAGGAGGATTCAAGGAGCCCCGCCATGCGCCCAACCTCCCGGGACGCTTCCTCCGCGCTGCCATCGGACTCCGCGAGGACGATCGCCCGGGTGCCCGACGGCATCGGGAACGGCTTATAGGCCACGATGCACCGGATGGTCATCTCGTCCATCAGCTCGAGCGTCCTGGGCAGGATGCCGCTCCGCATGACGCCGTGCGCCGCGTCCACGGCGTCGTCGACACGCCGGAAGAACGCCATCACCGTCCGCACGCACGCCGGGAGGGGGATGAGGCGCAGGACGGCGCGGGTGAAGACGCAGAGCGTCCCCTCGGAGCCGACCAGGAGGCGGCCAAGGTCGTACCCGACCACGCTCTTCAGGGTCCGGCTCCCCGTGTGGACGATCTCCCCGGTCGGCAGCACCGCCTCCGCCGAGAGGAGGTAGTCGCGGGTCACGCCGTACTTCACGCAGTGGAGCCCCCCCGCGCACGCCGCAAGCGTCCCCCCGACGGTGCAGAACCCGCTGCTCGCCGGGTCCGGCGGGTAGAAGAGGCCTTTCCGCTCGACGGCGGCCTGGAGGTCGGCGAGGACCACCCCGGGCTCGACGACGGCGACCAGGTCGTCTGGATCGACGGAGAGGATGCGGTTCATCCGCGCCATCTCGAGCGCGATGCCGCCGCGCAGCGGGGACGCGCCCCCGGTGAGCCCGGAACCGGCCCCGCGAGGGTAGACGGGCACGCGCCGCTCGTTGGCGAGGCGGAGCACGCCGGAGACCTCCGCGGCGGTGGCGGGCCGCACGACGACGTCGGGCACGGCGCGCACCTTCGCGGCGTCGACGCCGTAGCAGGCGAGCTCCTCCGGCGCCGACACGACGTGGTCCTCTCCCACGACGGCCGCAAGGGCCGCGAGGAGGCCTTTGGCATCGTCCATTTAGCGGTTTCCTCCCGCCGCCGTGCGCGGCGTGGCACCATGGTACCATCGCCGGGGAGGGGCTTCAATCCTGCAACGGGGCCCCCGGTCGATCTTCGTCGATCTTCGGCGTTGACTCCGCCGCGCGCGATCGTCTACCATGGCACCCTGCACGCTGCACGCACCACCATCCACGGGAGGGCGCCGACGATGCGCGCGTACGAGATCATCCTCAAGAAGCGGGACGGGAAACGCCTGGAGGACCGCGAGATCGAGTTCATGATCGAGGGGTACACGAAGGACGCCATCCCCGACTACCAGATGGCGGCGTTTCTGATGGCGGTCTTCATCCGCGGGATGGCGCCGGAGGAGACCACGGCGCTCACGATGGCGATGCTCCGCTCGGGGGACACGATCGACCTGGGCGCGATCGGCAGGAAGACCGTGGACAAGCACTCCACCGGCGGGGTCGGCGACAAGACGAGCCTGGTTCTGGCCCCGATCGTCGCGGCGAGCGGCATCCCGATCCCGATGATGAGCGGCCGCGGCCTCGGTCACAGCGGCGGAACGCTCGACAAGCTCGAGTCGATCCCCGGATTCCGCACCGACCTCACGGAGGCGGAGTTCGTCGAGGCGATCAAGGCCACCGGGCTCGCCATCATCGGGCAGACCCGCTCGCTCGCCCCGGCCGACAAGAAGATCTACATGCTCAGGGACGTGACCGCCACGGTGGACAGCATCCCGCTCATCTGCGGCAGCATCATGAGCAAGAAGCTCGCCGCGGGACCCGACGCCTTCGTCTTCGACATCAAAACCGGCAACGGCGCCTTCATGAGCACGATGCCGCTCGCCGAGGAGCTCGCCCGCACGATGACCGCCGTGGCGAAGAACGCCGGAAAGGATGTCGTGACCCTCATCACCGACATGAACCAGCCGATGGGCCGCGAGATCGGCAACGCCCTCGAGATACGCGAGACGATCCGGGCGCTCAGGGGCGATTGTCCGGAGGATCTGAAGGAGCTCGTGCTCGGGCTCGCCCAGTGGATGATGGTCTTCGGCGGCGTCGCCGGGAACGTCGATGAGGGGCGCCGCATCGCCGAGGAGAACCTGTCGGGAGGCAAGGGCCTCGAGAAGTTCAGGCAGATGGTCGCCCGGCAGGGCGGCGACCCGTCGGTCGTGGACAACCCGGATATGCTCCCCACCGCCGCGCACCGGGGGGAGATCGTCGCGGCGCAGGACGGATGGATCGGGTCCGTGGACACCCTCGAGGTCGGTCTCTGCGGCGTGGCGCTCGGGGCCGGGCGCGACAGCGTGGATGCGAAGATCGACATGGCGGTGGGCTTTACCGTCAACAAGAAGATCGGCGATGCGGTGAAAAAGGGCGAGAGTCTCCTGACCGTCCACTACAACGACCAGAAGAAGGCCGACGCCGTCCGCGGGCGTCTCCAGAGGGCGTTCCGCATCCAGGGCTCGCCCGCGAAAAAGCCGCCGATGATCTACGAGACCGTCACGCCGTAAACGGCGGGGACGGCCGGTGCGCCGGGGGCCGTCGAGCCAGCCGGTCCGGCGGGCTCGGCGGCTTTTTGGGACTTGCCGCCCACAGGGGGGCATGCTATGCTTTTCGGATCAGGGAAAGGAGGTGTATCCATGAGGTGCCTGGCAGCAGTGGTGCTTCTGGCGGTGGTCGCCTCGTTGCTGTGCGTCTCGCCCCTTCAGGCGCAGTGCAAAGAGGGACAGGTGGACATCAACACGGCGACAGCGGCCCAGTTGAGAACGGTCAAGGGCATCGGCGAGAAGAAGGCCGAGGCCATCATCGAGGGGCGCCCGTACAGCAGCGTCGACGACCTGGACAGGGTCAAGGGCGTGGGCGCGAAGACCCTCGAGAAGTGGCGCGAGCATCTGTGCGTGGGCAAGAAGAAGGCCGCCAAGGCCTCGGTTCCCGCAGCGGTTGAGGAGCCGCAGGAGGAGGAAGCCAAGCCCGCGGAGATCGAATAGCGAGTCGCATGGGGCGCGCGGAGGGGGACCCCGAACGGGTCTCCCTCCGCCGTTTTTTCGGCGCAGACAAAGGCGGCGGGGATGTGAAGCCTTTCAAGGTTCCCGCGTGCATCGACGGATACCTCAGGGACCGACTGCGACCTCCGTATGCGGTCTCCTCGCCGCTGCGCTTCCCCCTCCTCCCTTCCCCCCCTCCTTCGGGCGTCGAGGGCGCCGTCGAGGCGCTCCTGGACGCCGCCGCCGCGCAACGCCCCGTTGAGATCTCGGTCGAGGATTCCGGGGATGCCGTCGCTGCGGCGGCGATCGTCCTGGCCCTCGCGGCCCGCCTCGACATCCCCGCGCCCCGCCTGCAGGGCGATCTGTTCGACGCCGTTCCCGCGCGGCCGAGCCTCCGGGTGACGGTTCAGGGCACACGACTCGGAATCCTCGAGGGCGGGGCGGGCGTTTCGATTTGTCCCCCCCCGGGATGCTCGCTTTCCGGAGCGGCGCTCGCCTTGGTGGACGCCGCGGCGCGCCGCGGCGCCTTGGACTATCCGTCCGACTTCGTCGCATTCGATTTCGAGACCACCGGCAGGGACCCGTGGGCGGACGAGATCATCGAGATCGGCGCCGTCAGGTTCGCCGACGGCGCCGAGGTCGAGGCCTACTCGACCTTCGTGAAACCCGGCGGCCCCATCCCCGAGGAGATCAGCGGGATCACGGGGATCACGGAGGAGATGGTGCGGGACGCGCCCGCGGCCCCGGACGCGCTGCGGGGACTCCTCGGCTTCTGCGGGGGGCGCATCCTGGTCGCCCACAACGCCCCCTTCGACCTCGCCTTCCTCCGGCAGCAGACGCTGCTCGGCCTCGGCCGCGAGGCGGGGGGGCGCGCCGAGGACACGCTCGCCCTCTCCCGGTGGCTCCACCCGGACGCGCCCGGCCACCGTCTCGGGGATATGGCGCGCCTGATGGGCATCGCCTTCGAGGGGTGGCACCGGGCGGTGAACGACGCGCGGGCGGCCGCGCTGCTCTACCTCGCGCTCCTGAGGGAGGGGGCGGGGGCGATCCCCGAGCTCAGGGTGCGGGAACAGCTCGAGCTCGCCGCGCTGGGGACGCTCGCGTCGGGGCTTCCGCTGGAGGGGGCGAACGGCCTGCTGGTGACGCACGGGATCAGGATGGCAACGCGCGCCTTCGGGCTCCGGGGCTGCGCGCGCGCCGAGCGGCTGGACCCGCCGCCACCCCCGCGCGCGGTGGCGGAGATGCTCCTCTCCCTCGACGACCGGGTGAAGCAGCGCGCCGCGCTCCACCTGCTCGCCCCCGCGGTCAGCCCCCGATGAATTGGGAGAACGTCCCCGCCTCGAAGACGAACCCGCGCGCACCGAGCTTCCCGGCGTCCTCGGCGCCGAGGAGCGCGAAGAAGAGCGTCGCCTGCGCGACCTCCTCACCCTGGCGGGTGATGCGGCAGGCGACCCGCGCCCCCTCCTCCCGCCGCTCCTCGATTCTGGCGGTCACCTGGAGGCGGTCGCCGGGGCGGGTGAGCGCCGTGAATACGGCCCGGTCGATCTTGGCGAGGATGACATCGCGCCGGAAGCCGTGGAGCTTGCCGACCAGGATGCCCCCGGTCTGCGCCATCGACTCGATGAGGAGGCTGTGGGGCATCAGGGGGAACGACGGATACTGGTCGTGCATGAAGTCGAGGTCGGACGGGACCGTGCGGACCGCCTCGGCGGACTCCCCCGCCGCGGTCTCGCGCCACTCCTCGATGTGAATCCAGCGCATCGAATCACCCGTACAGGATTGCGCACGCCACCGCGTGCCCGCGCGTCTTCGCGACGGAGAGCTCGATCGACGACGCGCCCATCTCCCGTCTCCTCCTCTCCGCCCCCCCCGAGAGCCGGACCTCCCAGCGGCCTCCCGGCGTCCTGACCACGGAGACCTCGCGCCACCGCGGCCCCTGCCCCCACCCGCGCCCCAGCGCCTTGAAGACCGCCTCCTTGCCGGCGAAGGCGCAGGCGAGGCGGAGGTCCCGCCGCACGGATGCCGGGCCGCCGCGCGCGGATAACTCGGCGGGGGTGAAGACCCTGCGGAGGCGCGGCGTCCCGTGGCGGAGGAGACGGGCCATGGAGCCGATCTCGACGATGTCCGCGCCCACGGAGAGGGGAACCGGGCGTCCGGGCGTCCCTCCCCGCTCAGCCGAGCATGCTCTCGACATAGCGGTTGATCATCTCGACGGTAAAGAGGTTCGAGAAGTTGCTCACGCGGGGGTCCTTCTCGAACGAGGCGAGGTTCGCGCACGGCATCCGCTTCCTGAGTTCCTCGATGCCCCGCGCGGTCACCTTCCCGTCCTTGACGAACTGGTCGTTGGAGAGGATGTTTTCGGGGAAGAGGCCGCCGCGGGGGATCTTGATGCCGAACGCCTTCTCGAGCCTGAAGACGATGTCGAGGAAATCGATCGACTCGGCCCCGAGATCGTCCATGATGCGGGCGCCGGGAACGATCTCGGCCTCCTCGACGCCGAGCGCCTCCACCAGACACTCCTTGATCTTCCCGTAGACTTGGCTCTTGTCCACCATCTCCCCCTCCTGCTCGTATTCCGGACGCCGCGCCCGACGGCGGCGCAGTGCTCACGCGTTCGTTGTCCGCTGCCTCCGCGACGTGAGACGCGAATAGAGAATTATTCTATCGCAGCGCCGAGGCCGCCGTCCACAGCAATCACCTGCCCGGTCAGGTACGAGGCCGCGGCGGAGGCAAGGAACAGGACCGTCCCGACGATGTCTTCGGGCTCCGCGAAACGCCGTGCGGGGATCCGTTTTTTGAGCCTGTCGCCGGCGAGCCCGCGCACCGTCTCCGTCATCTCCGTCACCACCATCCCCGGGGCCACCGCGTTCACGGTGATCCCGCGCGGCGCCAGTTCGAGCGCTGCCGCCCGGGTCAAGGCGTTCAGCCCCCCCTTCGACGCGGCGTAGTTCGCCTGGCCCCGCCCGCCGCGCTCCCCGGCGAGCGACGAGACGTTGATGATCCTCCCGGACCTCCGGAGCACCATCCCCGGGACGACCGCGCGCATGCAGTAGAAGGCGCCGCTCAGGTTCGTGTCGATCACCTCCCGCCACGCCTCCGTCTCCATCGAGGCGAGCAGGGCGTCCCGCACGACCCCGGCGCAGTTGACGAGGATCTCGATCGGTCCGTGCGCCGCCTCGGCCGCCGCCGCCGCGGCCGCGACCGCCTCCGGGTCGCCCACGTCGCAGCAGATCGCCATCGCCGCCGCGCCGTGCCTCCGCATCTCGGCGACTGTGCGCTCCGCGGCCGCACGGTTCCTGGCGTGGATGACGGCGACGGAGGCGCCGCGCCGGGCGAACGCGAGCGCGATCGCCCTCCCGATGCCCCGCGCGCCCCCGGTGACCAGCACCGACGCGCCCGTGAATACGGCCTCCATCAGCCCTCCCGCCTCGACTCCGTCACAATCCCCTGTCGCACTCCATGAGCGAGGGGAGCCGCTCCTCCAGAAGCCGCGCGATCGTCTCGTCCGTCTGAGCCAGTCCGGGGCCGAGTCGGGCGAGGGGCACCCGCCTGAGGACGAACCGCCCGAGGACGGCGTTTTTGTCCCCCGTCCTCCCGCTCCCCTTGAAGGAGGCCTCGCCGCCGCCTCCGTGCACGAGCTCCACCTCGACCCTGAGTTCGTCGCCGGGCTTCACGACGTTCCCGTAGCGCACCGCCCGCGCCTCGCGGAGGACGATGACCGGCGGGGAGAACCCCTCGCTCAGACGCATCAGCCAGGCGCCGGCCTGCACCATCGCCTCGAGCATCAGCACCCCGGGCAGGATCGGAAACGAGGGGAAATGGTCGGCGAGGTACTCCTCGCCGCGCGACAGCACCTTCAGCGCCGAGAGGCGTTTCCCCTTCTCATACCCGACGATCCTGTCGATCATCGACAACGACATCCCGCCCCGCCTTTCCGGAACGAACGCCTCATGCAGTCCCCCCGGCGTCCGGCTCCGCCTCGCCGGTCCCGGTCCCCGCGCCCGCGGGGGCCGGCTCCGCCTCCGCCGCCGCCGAACCGGGGGCGGCGGGGCGCGCATCCCGGCGATGCCCCTTCCCGAACTTGACGGAGACGACCTTCGAGACCCCGGACTCCTCCATCGTGATCCCGTACATCACGTCGGCCATGCTGATGGTGCGCTTGTTGTGCGTCACGATGATGAACTGCGTCTGCGCCAGGAACTGCCCGAGCATCCCGAGGAAGCGGTTGATGTTCGATTCGTCGAGCGGGGCGTCGATCTCGTCGAGGACGCAGAACGGGCTCGGCCGCACCTTGAAGATCGCGAACAGGAGCGCCACCGCCGTCAGCGCCCGCTCCCCGCCGGAGAGAAGGGAGATGGGCTGCTGCTTCTTGCCCGGGGGGCGCGCGACGACGTTGATGCCCGCCTCAAGGAGATCCACCCCCTCCTCCAGGAGGAGGTCCGCGCCCCCCCCGCCGAAGAGCTCCCGGTAGATCCCCTTGAAATTCCCCCTGATCGCCTGGAACGTCTCGGAGAACATCCGGGTCGTCTCGGCGTTGATCCTCGCGATCGCCTTCACCAAAGACTCCTTGGCGGAGAGGAGATCGGCCTCCTGCGTGGTGAGAAACGTCAACCGCCCGGCGAGCTCCTCGTGCTCCTCGAGCGCCACCATGTTGACGGGCCCGATGCGGCGGAGCTTCTCCCTGAGTTCCGCCCCCTCCGCCTCGAGCGCCGCCCACTCCTCGGCGGAGGCGTCGTCCGCGGCGGGGACCGGATCGTCTCCGTACTGCTCGCGGATGCGCTCGACGACACGGGCGCGTTCCGCGCCCCGCTCGGCGAGGGACACCGCGACCGCCGCGGCCCGGTCCTTCACGGCGCCCATCGCCGCGACCTTCTCGCGCAGAAGCTCGTCCAGTTCCCGCTGCCGTTCGTACAGCGAGGATTTGCGCGCCTCCCGTTCCCGCGCGTCGGTCTCGGTCGTGTCCCGCTCGGCGAGGAGGGCGTCGATCGAGCGGCGCAGCTCCTCGTTCTCCGCGGCGAGCTCGAGGCGCCGGGACGCCTCGCGATCGCGCTGGGCGGTCCTGGCGGCGAGCGCCTCCCTCCCCTTCGCGATTTCTCGCGCGACGCGCTCGCGATCGGCGCGGAGCGCGCGTTCCCGCGCCCCCGCCGCCGCGAGCCGCATCTTCACGTCGACGGCGGCGGCCTGCCGCTCCTCGAGCCCCCGGCCCGCCGCCTCCGTGTCCGCCTGCGAGGCGGCCAGGTCGTCCTGGATCGACTTCTCCCGCGCCTCGCTCTGGGCGATCTCCCGCCCGATCCGCTCCTCGCGGGAGGCCGACTCGCGCCGCTGTTCCTCCAGCTCCGCCGCCTCCAGGCGCACCGCCGCGAGCTCGGCCGCGAGCCGCTCGAGCTCCCCCGCGGACTGGGCCTCCTCGGTCCGGGCCTCCGCGAGCTCGATCTCCCCCCGGCGGAGCGTCTCGCGCGCCGCCCCAAGCGCCTCCTCGCGCAGGCGGCACTCCTCCTCCCGCCCGTTTCGCGAGGCCGTGTGCGCCTCCCGGTCCCGGGAGAGCGTTTCGGCGCGCTTCGAGAGCGCGTCGAGGTCGCGATCGCGCGTGATGAGCGGCGACGCGGCGCGCCCTCGTCCCACCGTCTCCATCGGCCCGCCGGCGACCAACAGCTCCCCGGAGAGCGTGGCGAGGCGCGTCCCGGGGGCGCACGAGCCGAGCAGGGCCGCCGCGGCGGCGAAATCCCGGACAAACCAGGTGTCGCCGAGCAGGAAATCGGCGGCCGCGGCGGCCTCCGGGTCGCAGTCGACCCGGTCGCGGGCGCATCCGACGATCCCGTCGCCGCTCGGGGGAGGGAGGGCGCCCTTCGCCGCGAGGCCGGCGCAGGGGAGAAACCCCGCGTCGGAGACGTCGCCCAGAAATTCGATCGCGGCGCGGGCGTCCGCGACGGAGCTCGTCAACAGGTACTGGAGCGCGTGCCCGAGAGCCGCCTCGAGGGCGCGCTCGCAGCCGGGGTGCGCCCTGATCCTCTCGGCCGCCGCCCCGATGACGCCCACCAGGGCGGACCCCGGACGCCCCGCCTCTCCCAGGACGGCCCGCACGCCTTCCGCGTAGCCCTCGCGGGACGCGCGGTAGCGCGCCAGAACCGCGCGCTCCGACTCAACGCAGGCGAGCTCCTTGTCGACGGCGCGGATCGCCTCCCGCGCCCGCGCCGCCTCGGCGCCTGCGTCCGCCGCAACCTTCGCCGCCCGTTCCACCCCGGCCGCCGCCTCGCGGCACGCCGCCTCGAGCTGCTCCCGGCGCGCCTTCCGCTCCCGCAGCTCCTCGCGCGCCCGCCCCTCCTTCTCGGCGAGCTCGCCCTCCTCGACGCCGAGGCGGGCCCCCCTGAGCTCCGCCGTACGCGCGCCGTAGCGCAGCCCCGAGAGCTCGTTCCGGTTCTGCGAGGCGCGGTTGATGAGCTCGATCAGCTCCCCCCGCTGGCGCTGGGTTTGCTCCTCGGCCGCGCGCAGCGCCAGGCGGAGCTCCTCGCACGCCTTCTCAGCCGCCTCGAGGTCCGCGGTCGCGGCCCGGCACTCCGCCTCGGCCGCCGATTGCGTCTCGGCGAGCGCCCGCTCCTCTTTCTCGAGCGCCGACAGCGCCTCCCCGAGCTCGGCGATCTCCCGGGCGCAGGCGCCCTCGCGCTCCTCCAGCTCCCGTATCTGGCGCTCGTTCGCCTCGATGCGCGTCCTGCCGCCCTCGATGCTCCCGCTCACCCCCACGCGGCGGGCCTGGACGGAGTCGAGCTCCTCGTCGATGGCCCGCAAGCGCTCGTGCAGCGCCTTCCCCTCCTGCTCTAGCGCGGCGATCGTGTTCGTCGCCTCCTGCTCGTCGCGCCGCGCCGCGTCCCGTTCGACCCGGATCGCCTCGATCGCGGCGTCGAGATCCGCGAGCCGCTTCCCCGCGCAGCGCAGGTCGATCGCCTTCAGCCGGTCCCCCGCCTCCCGCGCCCGCCGGGCCCGCGCGGCCTGGCGCTCCACGGAGACGAGCTGCCTCCGCACCTCCCTGATGATGTCGCTCAACCGGACGAGATTCTCCTCCGTGGAGTCGAGCTTGCGGAGCGCCTCGCGCTTCTTCTCCTTGTATTTGGTGATCCCCGCCGCCTCCTCGAAGATGAAGCGCCGGTCCTCCGGCTTGGAGCTCAGCACCATGTCCATCTTCCCCTGCTCCATGATGGAGTAGGCGCTCAAACCAATGCCGGTGCCCGCGAACAGATCCTCGATGTCCTTGAGGCGGCACGGGGCGCGGTTGATCAGGTACTGCCCCTCGCCGGAACGGAAGGCGCGGCGCGTGACCGTGATCTCGCGGTAGTCCACGGAGAGGGCGGCGCCGACGTCGGTGAGGGTGAGGGACACCTCGGCGAGGCCGAGGGGCTTGCGGAGGTCGGAGCCGTTGAAGATCACATCCTCCATCCTCTGGCCCCTGAGGAGACGCGCGTTCTGCTCCCCGAGAACCCAGCGGATGGCGTCAGCGATGTTGCTCTTGCCGCAGCCGTTGGGACCGACGATCGCCGTGACCCCTGGCTCGAATTCGATGCGGGTCCGGTCGGCGAACGACTTGAATCCCGAGAGATCGAGGGATTTGAAATGCATAACTCTTCACGCACCGGGGGCGGCGGACGCGGTGCGGGCCCCGTCCGTCATCGCCCCGCCTTCCTTCGGCGCTGGATCTCTCTGGTGAGGCGCGGGACTATCTCGAACAGGTCGCCGACGATGCCGAAGGTCGCGACCTTGAAGATGGGCGCGTCGGGGTCCTTGTTGATGGCGACGATGGTGTCGGCTGACTGCATCCCCACGAGGTGCTGTATCGCGCCGGAGATCCCGCACGCGATGTACAGCTTCGGCTGGACCGTCTTCCCCGTCTGCCCGACCTGGTACGCGTAGGGCACCCAGCCGGCGTCGACGGCCGAGCGCGACGCACCGACCGCAGCGCCGAGGGCCTTGGCCAGCTCCGAGAGGAGGGCGAACTGCTCCGCCCCCCGCATCCCCCTGCCCCCCGACACGATGACGTCGGCGTCGGCGATGTTGACCGTCCCGGCCGTCTCCTCCACGCTCTTGAGGACCCGCGCGCGCGTCGACAGCTCCTCCTCCGCGCACGGGATCTCGACGATCTCCCCCGCGCGGCCCTCGTCGGGCGCCGACGCCTTCATCACCTTGGGACGGACGGTCGCCATCTGCGGCCGGTGCCGCGCGCACAGGATCGTCGCCATGATGTTGCCGCCGAACGCGGGGCGCGTCTGCGCCAGGTGCCGCGTCTCCTCCTGGATCTGGAGCCCGGTGCAGTCGGCGGTGAGGCCGGTGCCGAGCTCCACGGCGACGCGGGGGATGAGCGCCCTGCCGATGCAGGTGGCGCCGGCGATGACGATCTCCGGCTTCTGCTCCCGGATGATCCGCGCGAGGATCCTCGCGTAGGCCTCGTCGTTGAACCCCTCGAGCGCCTTCGACTGGGCGACGAGCACCCGGTCGGCGCCGAAGGCGATGAGGCGTCGGGCCTGCGGGGCGACATCGTGTCCGATGAGGACCGCCGTCAGCGCGCCGCCGGCGTCCTCGGCGAGCCGTCGCCCGGCGCCGAGCAGCTCGAACGAGACGTTCTGCACCGTGCCGCGCTTCTGCTCGGCGACCACCATCACGCCGCGGTAGCCCGGCGGCGCGGAGGGGACGGCCCCGTCCTTGCGCAGCACGAGCGCGTCGTACGGGCAGGAGTCGACGCAGGCGCCGCAGAGCGTGCAACGGTCGTTGACCTGGACGATGGAGCTCTCGATCGAGAGGGCGTCGTACGGACACGCCTTCAGGCACGCGCCGCACCCGACGCACTTCTCCTCCACCACCTCGAGCCGCGCCATCGCCGCTTCTCCTGCGGATGTCCGGGGGCGGAAACCGTGCCGCGCCCGCCGGCCCTCAGCCGAGCTTCAGCTTCTCGATCTCGTCGAGGAGCTGCCCGACCTGCTCCTCGGGCTCCCCCTGCAGCATCCTGCCGGCGCCCCGCTGGGGAGGCGGGAAGACCTTCTCCACCCACGTCGGGGAGCCATCCAGGCCGATCCTGGCGGGATCGGCGTCCATCTCCGCGGCGCTCATCGTGCGCAGCGCCGCCTTCTTCGCCCGCATCTTCCCCTTCAGCGAGGGGAGGCGGGGCTCGTTGATCTCTTTGGTCACGGTGAGGAGGGCCGGCAGCGGGGTTTCGACCAGGTCGTACCCCTCCTCCATCGACCTCTCGACCGTCAGCCGCCCGTCCTGCACCTCGACGATTTTGCGCACGCAGATCGCCTGCGGCAGATCGAGCTGGACCGCGATGCCGGGGCCGACCTGCGCCGTGTCGCCGTCGCTCGCCTGCTTCCCGCACAGGATCAGGTCAAAGGCGCCGAGCTTCCGGATCCCCTGGGCGAGGACATAGGAGGTGGCGAGCGTATCGGAGCCCTTGAAGGCGGCGTCGCAGAGGTGGACCCCCTCGTCGACGCCGAGCGCGATCGCCTCCCGGAGCGCGGACGCGGCCTGCGGCGGCCCCATCGTGATCACGGTGACGGTGCCGCCGTGCTTCTCCTTCAGGCGGAGCCCCTCCTCGATCGCGTACGCGTCGAACGGGTTGATGATGCTCGGGACCCCCTCCCGGATGAGGGTCAGGGTTTCCGGGTCCATCCTCACCGAGGTGGTGTCGGGCACCTGTTTGATGCAGACGATGATCTTCATCGCAGTGGAGATGAAAACGCGGGTTTCCGCAGCCCCCGATCGTTCACCCTCAGTCCTTCTTCCCCGCCAGCTCCTTGACCATCTGGGAGGCGATGATCGTGCGCTGGATCTGGTTCGTCCCCTCGTAGATCTGGGTGATCTTCGCGTCGCGCATCATCTTCTCGACCGGGTACTCCTTCATGTAGCCGTAGCCGCCGAGGATCTGGACCGCGTCGACGGTGACCTGCATCGCCGTATCGGAGGCGAAGACCTTCGCCATCGCGGACTCCTTGGAGATCCGCTTCTCCCCGCCGTCGATGGCGCGCGCGACCGCGTAGACGAGGGAACGGGCCGCTTCGATCTTGATCGCCATGTCGGCGAGCATGAACTGCACCCCCTGGAAGGAGATGATCGGTTTGCCGAACTGCTCGCGCTGCCGCGCGTACGAGGCGGCCTCGTCGAGCGCCCCCTGCGCGATCCCCACCGCCTGCGCGGCGACCCCGGGGCGCGACGCGTCGAACGTCTTCATCGCCACGATGAATCCCTGCCCCTCCCGGCCCAGCAGGTTCCCGGCGGGGATGCGGCAGTCCTGGAAGACGAGCTCGCGCGTCGCGGAGGCGCGGATGCCGAGCTTGTTCTCCTTCTTCCCGAAGTCGAAGCCCGGGGTGCCCTTCTCCACGATGAAGGCGCTCGCGCCGCGCGAACCGCGGGACTTGTCGGTCATCGCCACGACGGTGTAGATCTCCGCCTCGCCGCCGTTCGTGATCCATTGCTTGGTCCCGTTGAGGACGTAGCTGTCGCCGTCCTTGCGGGCGGTCGCCTGGATCGCCCCCGCGTCGCTGCCGGCGCCCGACTCGGTGAGGGCGAAGGCCACGAGGCGCTTCCCCGCCGCGATCGCGGGCAGATACTTCTTCTTCTGCTCCTCGCTCCCGAAGAGGAGGAGCGGGAAGGTCCCCAGGGCCGTGGCGGCGAGGCAGAGCGAGATGCCGCCGCAGACCCGGCTGAGCTCCTCCACCGCGATGCAGAGGTCGAGGACGCCCCCGCCGGTCCCCCCGTACTCCTCGCCGATGTAGACGCCGAACAGGTTCGAGTCGGCGAGGACCTTCACGATCTCCCAGGGGAATTCCTGCGCCTCGTCGAGCTCCGCCCGCACGGGGAGGATCTTCTCCCGGGCGACGGTGGCGGCGATCTCCTTGATGAACTGCTGCTCCTCGGTGAGGAAATAGTTCATGGCGTCCCTGTAGCTCCCGTCTGTCCGGCCCCCGCGCCGAGGCGGGGGCGTCCCTGTGCGTTCGCCGCGCCCGGCGCGCAAGACGGCGCCGCCGGGATGGGGTGCGGAGGCGGTGCGGGCGGCGCTACGCCTCGAACTTCCGCACGGCGAGCGTCGCGTTCTGGCCGCCGAACCCGAACGAGTTGGAGATCGCGATGGTGACCGTCTGCTCCCGCGCCGTGTTCGGCACGCAGTCGAGGTCGCACTCCGGATCCGGGTTCTCGTAGTTGATGGTGGGGGGGATGATGCCGTGGATGATCGTGTACACCGTGCTGATCAGCTCGACGCCCCCGGCGGCGCCCAGCAGGTGCCCGAACATCGACTTGTTCGAGCTCACCGGCATCGTGCGGGCGCGCTCCCCGAATACCGCCTTGATCGCCTGCGCCTCGCACCGATCGTTGAACTCCGTGGATGTTCCGTGCGCGTTGATGTAGTCGACCTCGGCGGGGGGGATACGGCCGGTCTCGAGGGCCATCCGGATGCACGCCGCCGCCCCCTCCCCCCCCGGGGCGGGGGCGGTCATATGGTAGGCGTCGGCGCTCGCCCCGTACCCGACGAGCTCCGCGTAGATCCTCGCGCCGCGCTTCCGCGCGTGGTCGAGCTCCTCGAGGACGACGATCCCGGCCCCCTCCGCCATCACGAAACCGTCGCGGTCCCGGTCGAACGGGCGGCTCGCCCGCTCCGGGGCGTCGTTGCGCGTGGAGAGGGCCTTGAGGGCGCAGAAGCCCGCGAAGCCGAGAGGGGTGACCGCGGCCTCGCTGCCGCCGGCGATCATCGCGTCGGCGGCGCCGGAGCGCAGGACGAGAAACGCCTCGCCGATGGAATGCGCCGCCGAGGCGCATGCGGAGACGATGCAGCAGTTGGGCCCCTTCACCTTGAGCTGCATCGCGATCATCCCGGGGGCCATGTTGACGATGAGCATCGGGATGAAGAACGGGGAGATGCGCTGGGGGCCCTTGGTCACCATCAGGGTGTGCTGGTCCTCGATCGTCTTGATGCCCCCGATGCCGGAGCCGACGATGACCCCCACCCTCCCCCGGTCCTGCGTCTCGAGGTCGATCCCGGAGTCGGCGACGGCCATCTTCGCGGCGGCGACGGCGAACTGCACGAAACGGTCCATCCGCCGCGCGTCCTTGGGACTGACCCACGCGCCGGGGTCGAACCCCTTGACCTCCCCCCCGAACCTGGTCGGGAACGGGGAAGGATCAAAGGCGGTGACGCGGCCGATGCCGCTTCGGCCGTTGCAGAGCGCCTCCCACATCCGGGGAGCGCTGTTGCCGTTGGGGGCAATCGCGCCCACGCCGGTGATGACTACACGCCTCACGCCGTCCCGCTCCTCTGTCCCGGACCCGGCACCCTACTCGTGCTTCTGACAGCGCTCCTCGATGTACTTGATCGCCTCGCCGACGGTCTTCAGATTCTCCGCGTCCTCGTCGGGGATCTCCGCATCGAACTCCTCCTCGAGCGCCATCACGAGCTCCACCGTGTCGAGGGAATCGGCCCCGAGATCGTCGATGAACGACGCGTCGGGCGTGACCTCGTCGGGGTTGACCCCGAGCTGCTCGACCACGATATCCTTGACCCTTTGCGCGATATCCGACATGATACACCCTCCTCTTGTGTGCGACCGATTCCGCCCGAGAACGCCCCCCCTACATGACCATTCCGCCGTCGACCACGATGGTCTGCCCGGTGATGTAGCTCGCGAGATCCGAGGCGAGGAACAGGGCGGCCCCCGCCACGTCGGCCGGGGCCCCGAACCGTCCCAGCGGGATCATCGCCTGCATCCTCCCCTTTATCTCGTCCGGGAGGACGCCGGTCATCCGGGTCTCTATGAATCCGGGGGCGACGGCGTTGACGGTGATCCCCCTGGAGGCGAGCTCCTTCGCCACCGACTTCGTGAATCCGATGAGCCCCGCCTTGGAGGCCGCGTAGTTGGCCTGCCCCGCGTTGCCGATCAGCCCGATGATCGAGGCGATATTGATAATCCTGCCGGCGCGCTGCCGCAGCATCGTCCGGGCGACCGCCCGCGTCACGTTGAAGGCGCCCTTCAGATTGACGGCGATGACGGCGTCCCAATCCGCCTCGGCCATCCTCAGGATAAACGTATCCCTCGTGATGCCGGCATTGTTGACGAGTATATCAATCCGCTTCATCGAGTCAACGATTTTGTTCACCGCCGCCTGCGTCTCGTCCGACCGGGAGATGTCCACGGCGAGGGCGACCGCGCGGCGGCCGAGCGCCTCCGCATCGAGGCGCGTCTTCTCGAGCGCATCGGCGTCCCGGTCGAGCAGGGCGAGATCCGCCCCCTCCCGCGCAAAACGCAACGCGATCTCCCTCCCGATCCCCTGGGCCCCTCCGGTCACGAGCGCCGCCTTCCCCTCCAGCATCACGTCGCACCTCCCGTATCCGCGGCCAGGGCCGCCCGCAGCCTCTCCAGGCCTTTGAGGTCCCCGACGTTCGCCGCCCTCTGCGCCCGGTCGATGCGGCGCAGGAGGCCGCTGAGGACCCTTCCGTGCCCAAGCTCGATGAAGAGCCCGGCCTTCATGCCGATGATGAACCGCACGCTCTTCTCCCAGAGCACCGGCGCGCAGAGCTGGCGCACCAGCGCCCCGCGGATCTCCTCCGGGTCCGTGGCGGGAAGCCCGGTCGCGTTGGCGATCACCGGGTACCGCGGCGGGGAGATCGTGGCCGCCGCCACCGCCTCGCGGAGCCGCTCCTCGGCCGGTTTCATCAGGCGCGAATGGAAGGCGCCGCTCACCTGGAGCCTGACCACCTTCTGGGCGCCCCGGCGCCCGGCCTCCTCCATCGCCGCCTCGACGGCGGCCACGCACCCCGAGATCACGACCTGCCCGGGACAGTTGAGGTTGGCGATGCCGATGACGCCGCGCGTCTCCTGCGCGGCGCAGATCTCCCCGACCGTTTCCGGGGAGAGGCCGACGATCGAGGCCATCGCGCTCGAAACCAGGTCGCACGCCTCCTGCATCGACTCGGCGCGCCGCCGCACGAGTGTGAGCCCGTCGGCGAAGGAGAGGGATCCGGCGGCGACGTGCGCGCTGAATTCGCCGAGGCTCAGGCCCGCGGCCGCAATCGGGACGGGAAGCCCCGGCACGGCGGCGAGGAGGGCCTTGAGGCATGCGATGCTGACGGTGAAGATGGCGGGCTGGCTGTTCTTCGTCAGGGAGAGTTCGGCCTCGGGGCCCTCGAAGCAGAGCCGCGCGAGGTCGAAGCCGAGCAGCCCGTTCGCCTCGTCGAAGACCCGGCGCGCCTCGGGGAAGGCGCCGGCGATCTCCCGGCCCATCCCCGGCTCCTGGGACCCCTGTCCGGGGAAGATGAAGGCGATCCGTTGCGCGGATGCCATTCGACGCCCCTCCCGCCGCGGCCGCGGCGTCAGACCGTCAGCACCATCCCGCCCCAGGTGAGACCGCCGCCGAAGGCGACCACCAGGACGCGGTCGCCGGGCCGGATCGCGCCGCGGCGCATCCCCTCCTCGAGGGCGACCGGGATGGAGGCGGCCGAGATGTTGCCGCAGTGATCAACCGTGACGTAGACCTTCTCGAACGGAACAGCGAGCTTCTTGGCGACCGCCTTGAGGATCCGCATATTGGCCTGGTGCGGGATCACCCAGGAGATCTCTCCCGCGGTCATGCCTGCGCGCTCGAGCGCAATCTCCGCCGCGTGGCACATCGCCGTCACCGCCTGCTTGAACGTCTCCTTCCCCTCCATCCGGAGATAGTGGAGACGTTTGTCGACCGTCTCGCGCGAGGCGGGGGTCCGCGACCCGCCCGCGGGCAGGTAGAGCAGCTTCTGGAAGCGCCCGTCCGCGCCGAGGTAGGCCGAGTGGATGACCGGCCCCTCCGCCCCGGTCGGCGCGAGGACCGCCGCCCCCGCGCCGTCCCCGAAGAGGACGCAGGTGTTCCGGTCCTCCCAGTCGGTGATCGCCGACAGTTTCTCCGTCCCGATGACGAGGGCGTTGGCGTAGCGGCCGTTGCGCACGCATTGCCAGGCGATATCCATCGCGTAGATCCAGCCGCTGCAGGCGGCGTTCAGGTCGAAGCAGGCGGCGCGGAAGGCGCCCAGATGTTCCTGGACGATGCAGGCGGTGGAGGGAAACGCCATGTCGGGGGTGACGGTGGCGATGATGATGAGCTCGACGGCATCCGGCGCCAGGCGCGCCCCGGAGAGGGCCTGCCGGGCGGCCTCGAGAGCGAGGTCGGAGGCGGCCTGGTCGTTTCGCGCGATCCGGCGGGTTCGGATGCCGGTCCGCTCCACGATCCACTGGTCCGAGGTGTCGACCATCTTCTCGAGGTCGGCGTTGGAAAGCACCCGCTCGGGGGTGTAGGCGCCGAGGCCGACGATGCCGACCCTGCGCACGCACGCCGTCTCCACGCCGCCGGTCTGTTCGGGATTCGCCATCGCCGTCACTGCGCCTCGTAGAGCGACGCGACCTTCTCGGTGATCGCGTCGTTGACCTTGTAGTTCACGAAGCTCTCCGCCACGCGGATGGCGTTGCGAATCGCCTTCGCGTTGGAGCTCCCGTGGCAGATGATGCAGTTCCCGTTGACCCCGAGAAGCGGGGCGCCGCCGTACTCGGTGTAGTCCCCGCGGCGCGCGATGCGCTTGAACGACCCTTTCAACAGGAGGCCGCCGAGGCGGTGCCAGAAGTTCCTCGAGACCTCCTCCTTGATCATCTTCATCATCGCCCAGGCGAGCCCCTCGGTGCACTTGAGCACGACGTTGCCCACGAAGCCGTCGCAGATGATCACGTCCACCTTGTAACCGTAGACGTCGCGGCCCTCGACGTTGCCGATGAAGTTGAGGTTGGCGTCCTCGAGGATCGTGAAGGTGTGCTTGACGAGGGCGTCGCCCTTGCCCCGCTCGGTGCCGATGCTGAGGAGGCCGATCCGCGGGTTCTCCTTGCCCTGCACGAGGCGGGCAAACGCGTCGCCCATGATGGCGAAACCGAGGAGGTGCTCGGGCTCGCAGTCGATGTTCGCCCCGGCGTCGATCAACACGCCCACCCCCCACGGGGTGGGGAGATAGGTGGCGATCCCGGGCCGGTCGATCCCCTTGAGGAAGCGCCACTTCAGCTTCGTGGCGGTGATGACGGCCCCGGTGTTGCCGGCGGAGATCATGGCGACGGCGTCGCCGCGCTTCACCAGATTCGCCGCCTCGCCGATGGAGGAGTGCTTCTTCTTCCGTATCGAGGTGATCGGGTTCTCGCCCATCTCGATCACCTCGGGGGCGTGGACGAAGGAGATGTTGCGGGCGGCCTCGGGCTTGTCGAAGCGCGCGACCTCCTTCCGGAGCTCCTCCTCCCGGCCGACGAGAACGATCTCGCGCTCCGGCTTGTGCTCGATCGCTTCCAGCGCCCCCTGCACGATGGCGCGGGGCGCGTGGTCACCCCCCATTGCGTCGAGTGCGATCTTCACGCGTTCACTTTTCCTTGATCGTCATCACCCGCCTGCCCTTGTAGAAGCCGCAGGCGGGACAGGCCCGGTGGATGGGTCTGGGTTGGGAACATTGCGGGCAGATCCCGGGGCTCGAAACCGCCAGTGCGTGGTGGGACCTGCGCTTCCTCGTGCGGCTCTTGGACTGTTTGCGCTTCGGCGTCGTCATCGGTCTTTCTCCGGGGGAGGTTCAAGCCCCTCAAGGGCGTTCCACCGCGCGTCCCCGCGCGGGGGCGGACAGGAACACGGCTCCAGATTGCGGTCTCTGCCGCATCGGGGGCACAACCCCCTGCACTCCGCCCGACAGAGCGGCTTCAGAGGCAGGGCAATGATGATATCTTCGCGCACACTCTCCGTCAAGTCGATTATCTCCCTCTCATGGACCGTGCGGGTGAAGAAATAGCGGGGGACCCTGAGTCTCTCCCCGTAGGTCTTCAGGCATCGGGAGCAGACGAGTTCGAGGGGGAGCTCGAGGCTCCCCCGCGCGATAAGCTCGCGGCCCGCCAGCTCCAGGCGGAGGTCGTACTCGAGCGGGCCGGCGGGGGCGATCCCCGCGCACTCGAGCGAGAGCCCGTGCGCATCGAGCGCGCCGGCGAGCCCCATCCCCTCGGGAGGGATCTTCTGGATCTCCAGCACGATACCCATGCACACCCTCCCCTGCCGCGCGGCGGCGCACGGTACGGCCGCGCCGTTTCGCGGACCCGGCGCGGACGGCGCCGTCGCCTGGCGGGACCGCGTCACCGCTTCCTCCCCCCCTTCTCCCGCAGCATCGCCGCGACCGATTCGGAGACGAAATCCCGCACGTCCCCACCGAGGGCGGCGATCTCCTTGATCATCCGGGAACTGAGGTAGGAGTACTGCTCGCTCGGCATCAGAAAGATCGTCTCGATCTCGTTGTAGATCTTGCGGTTGGTGAGGGCCATCTGGAACTCGTATTCGAAATCCGAGAGCGCCCGAAGCCCCCGTATGATCACCCCCGCGCCGCGCCGCTTCGCGTAGTCCACGAGGAGGGTGTCGAAGCTGTCCACCTCGACGCCGGGGATCTCCTTGGCGGCCTCCCGCAGCATCCCGAGGCGCTCCTCGACGCTGAAAAGCGGGGACTTCCCCTCGCTGACGGCCACGGCCACGACGAGGCGGCCGAAGATGCGCAGGGCGCGTTCCATCACGTCGATGTGCCCGTAGGTGACCGGATCGAAGCTCCCCGGATAGATCGCCAGCGTCATGACAACCTCGCTGTTTCGCGGCGGAGGCTGCGGGAGAAGGGGCCACAACCGATCCCGCCGCGGTTCTCGACGGATCGACGCGGTCGGCGCATCGCGCGTTCGTCGAAGTCGCGCACGCCGAAAGGTCCCGTGGCGCCCCGCGGCAGGACCGTGGTGTTCCTCCGCGCCCCCGACGGCGCGCACCAACCGCCCGTCCGACGCCGTTACGGAACGGTGAAAAAGGAGAGCGCCGTCTCCCCATAGCGGCGCTGCTCCAGCATGCGGAGGACCCGGAGACCGTCCGGGGGCTCGTCGAACCTGCAATGCTCCGCCGCCACGAAGGCGCCGCGGGCCAACGTAGCACAGCCGTCGAGCGCGAGCAATATCTTTCTGAACTCGCTCGCCCCGTTGCGCAGGCGCGGAACGCGGGGGGTATCGCCCCCCGGAGGCGCCCCCCTGCCTCCGTGCGGCGCCCTCGCCCCGGTGGCGTACGGAGGATCGACGAAGACGAGGGTGAAGCGCCCCGCGGGCCCCGTCGGCAGCTCGAGCGCCCGGGCGGCGTCGAGGCGCAGCACCGCGGCTCTTTCCCCGAGGCCGAGTGCGGCGATGTTGTCCCGCAGCACGAGGCAGGCGGCGGGCGACTTCTCGACGAAGAGGCAGGTCGCGGCGCCGCGGGAAAGGGCCTCGATCCCGAGATTCCCCGTTCCCGCGTAGAGATCGAGCACCCTGGCGCCGGCGACGCGCGGACCGAGGACCGAGAAGAGCGACTCCTTCACCCGGTCAGCCGTGGGGCGCACGGCGACCCCGCGCGGCGCCCGCAGCCGCCTGCTTCCGAACTCACCCGCGATGATGCGGACCATCGCAGCCGCCCCCCTACCCTGTCACGCCCAGCAGGAACCTCCCCTTGTAGTTCCTGCGTACCAGCGCCCGCAACGGCGCGTGCTCCTCCTTTTTCAGCATCCGGTCCTCCTCGGCGATCCGATTCGCCGTTTCCCGGGCGCGATCGAGGAGCTCCCGATCGCCCGACAGGTCCGCGAGCCGCAGGTCCGGCCCCCCGTGCTGCCGGTCCGAGAAGAATTCCCCCGGCCCCCGCAGGGCGAGGTCCATCTCCGCGATTTTGAAACCGTCCGTCGTGGAGACGAGCGCCTCCAGCCGCTTGCTCGCCTCCTCCGTCGCGGGCTCGCCCGCGACCAGGAAGTACGACCTCCCCTTTCCGCGCCCGATCCGCCCGCGCATCTGGTGGAGCTGCGAGAGGCCGAACCGCTCCGCGTGCTGCACCAGCATGATGCACGCCGCCGGCACGTCGAGCCCCACCTCGATCACCGATGTCGCGAAGAGCACCTTGATCGCCCCCGCGCGAAACCTCTCCATCACCGCGTCCCGTTCCTCCCGCGGCATCCTGCCGTGGAGCACCCCCACCGCGACGTCAGGGAAGACCTCGCGTTTGAGTTTCTCCGCCATCCCGGTCGCGTCGCCGAGCGGCAGCTTCCCGCTCTCCTCGACGAGCGGGTAGACGATGTACGTCTGCTTCCCCTTCAGCGCCTCCCCGCGTATGAATCCGAGCGCCGCCGCCAGCTTCTCCGGGGGGACGAGGTGGGTCGTGACCTTCCCGCGCCCCGGCGGCATCTCGTCGAGGATCGAGACGTCGAGGTCTCCGTAGAGGGTGAGGGCGAGCGTCCGCGGGATCGGCGTCGCCGTCATCACCAGCACGTCCGGATTGCTCCCCTTGGCCTTGAGGCGCGCGCGCTGCGCGACGCCGAACCTGTGCTGCTCGTCCACGACCACGATCCCCAGGCGCGAGAAGGCCACCTCGCGCTGGATCACCGCGTGCGTCCCCACGACAAGCGCCGGCCGGTCCCGGCGAATCGCCGCGCGCACCGCCTCCTTCTCCGCCGCCTCCATCTCGCCGATGAGCAGGTGCGGCGCGATCCCCGCCGGGGCGAGGAGCGCGGTGAGCGTCCGCCAGTGCTGCGCGGCGAGGATCTCCGTCGGGGCCATCAGCACCCCCTGGTGCCCCGCGTCGACGGCGGTGAGGAGGGCCGCCGCCGCGACGACGGTCTTGCCCGACCCGACGTCGCCCTGGAGGAGCCGGTGCATCGGATGGGGCTGCGCCATGTCGCCTCGGATCTCGCCGATGACGCGCCGCTGCGCGCCGGTGAGGGGGAACGGGAGCGCCGCGAGAAACCGGCGGTACCGCGGGCCGTTGCCGGCGGACCTCGCCGCGCCGGGCTTCTCCGCGAGCTGCCGCTTCTTCAGCACCATCGCCAGGGTCATCAGCAGGAACTCGTCGAAGACGAGGCGCCTGCGCGCGCGTTCGAGCTCCGCCGGGGTGCCGGGGAAGTGGATGCCGCGCAGCGCCGCGGCGGTCGCGCAGAGACCCAGGGCATCTCGGAGGGCGGGAGGAAGGATGTCGGGGACCGAGCCGGCGAATCTCTCGAGGCACGCGTGCACCATCCCGCGGAGAGCGCGCTGTCCGAGGCGCTCGTTCGCCGGGTAGACCGGGACGATCCGCCCCGTATTCAGGAGGTCGTTTCCCTCCCCCCCGAGCACCTCGAACTCCGGTCCGACGATCTGGAGCTCGGGCCGCCTCTGGACCTTCCCGGTCAGGATCAGTTCCTGCCCCACGGAGAAGCGCCGCTCCAGAAACGGCTGGTTGAACCAGGTGGCATAGACGACGCCGGTGTCGTCCCCCACCGCGAGCTGGAACAGACTGAGCCCGCGCCTCAGCCGCTTTGTCCCCATCGTGAGGATCCGGCCCCGCACCGTCTCCTCCCTCCCCTCCTCGAGGTGCGCGATCCTCCGTATCTGCCGCCGGTCGTCGTAGCGGCGGGGGTAGTGGCGGAGCAGATCCATCACGCTGCGGACGCCGAGCGTCTCGAGGAGGGCCGCCCGCCGCGGCCCTACGCCCTTCACGTACTGGACCTTCACCCCGTCCAGATCTTCCCTTTCGGGATTCGCGCCCTTCGGACCCATCCCGCCCCTCTCGCCTGTTTCCCCGCACAGGCGGACCTCGCCGTCGCGGCACCCCGTACGGGTTCCGTCGGTTCCGGCGGGGAAAGTATCTCAACCTTGGCGAGAAAAGTATTGCACAAACGCCCCGGGGCGTCTATTATGCGGGCCTACACGCTGAGATCAAAGGAGTCACCCGATGGCGAGAGTATGTTCGATCTGCGGCAAGCGCCCGGTGGCGGGCAGGAGATACGTGCGGCGCGGTTTGGCGAAGAAGAAGGGCGGCGTCGGCAGGCGCATCACCGGCGTGGCCAAGCGGCGTTTCATGCCCAACCTCCAGAGCATCCGCGCCGTCATCGACGGCACGACGAAGCGGATCCTCATCTGTACCGGCTGCCTCAAGGCCGGCAAGGTCACCAAAGCTGCCTGACCGCAGACGTTGTATCCAATTGCTTGCCCTGCAATGAAATGCGCCTTTAATCGTCCCGAGGACGATTAAAGGCGTATCTCTTTCCTCCCGAAACAGTTACGTACAACGTCTACAATTGCTGACGTGCGTACGGATGGCGGCAAGGAAAACGGAGCCGAACTGTCTGCACTTCTTTTCCCCCACTCCGTTGACTTCCATGAATTCCGCGGGAGTGCAGGGTCTCCTGCGGGCCATGTCGCGGAGCGCGGCGTCGCCGAACACGACATACGCCGGGACCCCCTTCCTGCGCGCGACATCCCTTCGCACCGCACGCAGCTCCTCGAATAGTCCCGCGTCCACCCCCTCCCACGAGTCCTTTGCCGTCCTGGCCGTTCTGGGCCGGCCTTTCGCGGGCGCGAGCAGGCGGGGGCTTTCCTCCCCCCTCAGCACGCGCCAGCCCTTCTCGGTGACCTTGAGGACGTGGTAGTCGCCGGTCTTCCGTACGCACCCCTGCGCCGCGAGCTGTTCGAGCCAGTCGCGTACGGCGCGTTGAGGGAATGCGGACAGGATGCCGTAGGTGCTCAGCGCATCGTGCCCGTTCCCGAGAATCCGCTGATCGCGCGAACCGATCAGAACGGCGGCCGTGTAGTCGCCTCCGAACCGCTCCCCGAGACGCACGACGCAGGAGAGGATCTTTCGGCCGAGCGTCAGGGGGTCCTCCACGCAGTCCAGATCCCCGAGGCACACGTCGCAGGCCGCGCAATTCTCCCTGTCCTGGCCCTGCCCGAAGTAGTCCAGGATCGCCCGGTGCCGGCACACCACCCCGGTGCAGTACCGGTACATGTCGTTCAGCTTGCGGATGGAGATCTCACGCGCCTCCGGCTTCTCCCCGCGCATGATCCGGTTCCAGATTCCATAGTCGCCGCCGGAGTAGAGCAGGCAGCACTCGGCCTCGAGCCCGTCGCGGCCGGCCCGTCCGCTCTCCTGCTGGTAGTGCTCGATCGACTTCGGCATCCCCGCGTGGATCACGTACCGCACGTTGGACTTGTCGATGCCCATCCCGAAGGCGATGGTGGCGACGATGATGCCGCACCGCTCCTCGATGAAGGCGTCCTGGCTCGCCTTCCGGTCTTCGTCCGCCATGCCCGCGTGGTACGGCATCGCGCGATAGCCCTTCGCGGCCAGGGCGGCGCACAGATCGTCGACATCCGCCCGCCGGATGCAGTAGACGATCCCCGATTCGCCCTTGTGCCGGTCCAGGACCGCTTGGACCTGTTGCATCCTTGCCGTGCGCCGCTCGACCTTGTAGACGAGATTCGGCCGGTCCATCGAGCCGACCAGCTCCTCGGGATCCTCCAGACGCAGGTACCGCGCGATGTCGCGGCGCACCGGCTCCGTGGCGGTGGCGGTGTAGGCGTGGACGGCGACGCCCGGCAACGCATCCTTCAGCAGGCCCAGCCGCCGGTACTCCGGCCGGAAGTCGTGCCCCCACATGCTCACGCAGTGGGCCTCATCGACGGCGAAGAAGGAGGGGCTGGCCCGTTGGAGAAACTCCATGAAGCCGTCCGCGAAGATCCGCTCCGGCGACAGGTAGAGGAGCTTGAGCCCCTTCTTCCGTATCCGGTCCAGAACGGCTCGACGCTCCCCGGGCGTTTGGGTGCTGTCGATGCGCGCCGCGGGCACCCCGCACTCCGTCAACGCGTCGACCTGGTCCTTCATCAGCGACAGCAGGGGGGAGACCACGACCGCCATGCCCGGCATCGTGACCGCCGGCGCCTGGAAGCAGAGCGACTTCCCTCCCCCCGTCGGCAGGACGACGATGCAGTCGCGGCCCGCGACGACGCACCCCATCGCCCGCTCCTGGAGCGGCAGAAACCCCTCGTAGCCCCAGTACTTCCTCAGCGCCTTCTTGACGCCCTCGATCATGTCGGCCCCGCCCGCATCGCGGTGGATTCCGCGCGCTTCCGCCCTTCGCGCCCGCGCTTCCCGCCGCGGAGCATCGACGTCCCGGAATGCATCAGCAGTGTAATCAGTTGCGGGGGGTGTGTAAAGACGCGGCGATAGGAGCGGGGCGGGTCACCAGGCACTGCGGCGATGGGCGCTCCCATGATCGCACGCGTACACGCATTTTTCAGGGTCGATAAACGCCTGTACGGCCATTTTTGAGGGGGTAAAACGGCGTAACACGCTGGTGTTGAGAAGGGTATCGTGGTCCGACCCCGATTTGAACTCGCTCGTTGAGTTCGGCTACCTTCTCTATGGCGCGCCACGCCCTGCTGGTACTCATCGCTGCCGGATCCTTTCAGAAACTCCATCTCCGCCCGATCGAGGTGTGACGTGCGGTCGGTTTTCAACCGTATCAGATCCTGCCTCCGCACAACGCGAAGGACGATGCCTTTCCGCCGCTTCTCGGTATGCGCACGCGCGATCATCTTCTTACGTAGCGGCGAGTTCCTGCACCTTTGCAAAGGCAAGATCGAACGGAGAAGGCAGCCTCGGATCGGTCATAGCGGTTCGGTTCCCTCACTCAAGATTCCGATGTAGGTGTCGTAGGCGAAGAGACGGTTTCTCTTGCGCGCGCCTATCTCCTTGACGATCCCGAGATCGGCGAGATGCCGGATGGATGAACGGACCGTCGGCTCGGTCAGATCCAGGGCGCGCGCGGCCGTGGGGACCGTCGTAAGGGGTTTGCGCTTCAAGTACTGATACACGCGCAGCGCGGAACCCGCAGGGCGTCCGATCCTCTGGATACGCTCTCGATCCTCTTCGAACAGTGCGAGAAGCCTCGTCGCGGTATGCGCGGCTTGATCGCACGTGGCTTTCACCCCCCGCAAGAAATACTCCAGCCAGCCCTGCCAGTCCCCTTCGGTCCTCACCTTGCCCAGGAGTTCGTAGTACTGCGCACGGTGTTTCTTGAAATACAGACTCAAGTACAGCAGCGGCTCCTTGAGCACGTTTTCCGCACAGAGGAGCAGCGTGATCAGCAGCCGCCCGAGCCGGCCGTTCCCGTCCAGAAACGGATGGATTGTTTCGAACTGCACGTGGCTCAAGGCGGCCTTGATGAGCGTGGGGGTCGGGAGGGGATCGTTGTGAAGGAATTTTTCAAGGGCGCCCATGCACTCCATGACGTTTGCCGGCGGAGGCGGGACGAAGAGCGCATTGCCCGGCCGCGTGCCGCCGATCCAGTTCTGCGATCTACGGAATTCCCCCGGATCCTTGTCGTGCCCGCGCCCCTTGGAGAGAAGGATATGGTGAATCTCTCGAATCAGGCGGAGCGACAGAGGGAAACCTTCCCCGAGCCGCTGCACGCCGTGCGTCAGGGCGGCGACGTAGTTCGATACTTCCCGGACGTCATCCCGCGGGACTCCTGGGACGCCCTCGTCCTCGAACAAGAGCAGGTCGGCAAGCGAGGATTGCGTCCCCTCGATCTGCGAGGAGAGGACCGCTTCCTTGCGGATGTACATGTAGAGCACCAGTGATACCTCCGGCAGCGCCGACGCCAAACCGTCGAGTTTGCCGAGGGCTCTGTTGGCTTTCTCGTAGAGATCCTGGATCGCGGCAACCGAGGGCATGGCGGCGGGTGGAAGAGGATCGGGGATGAACGCCCTGCAGACTTCTCCCGCCGTCGAGATGGCTACGTAACGTCCTGAAGGGGTTCTTGTTGTCATGATATGCAAGATCTTTTCTTATCCTAAACGATAGGAAAAGATAGCATCTTATCTTTTCCCATGCAAGATAATCTTCAGGGGAGACGTTGTATCCAACTGATTGCTCCGCAAAGAAATACGCCTTTAATCGCCCCCGGGGCGATTAAAGGCGTATTTCTTTTCACCCGAAGCAGTTACATACAACGTCTACCGGGATGACAAAAATGCAGCGAGACTTCTGCGACACGACACTACATCCCGCGGGCTTCGAGGATCTCCTTGACCTTCATCAGGCGGACACGTGAGCTGCGGTCCGCCTCCTCGAGCTTCGCCTCGATGGTTTTCCTGGCCGAGGCGATCCCCGGTATCATAACGTACTCGAGCGCGTTGACGCGGCGGCGCGTCTTCTCGATCTCGCGGACGAGGCGCCGCAGAAGCTCCTCGAGCGAGGCGAGCTCGACGATCATCGGGAGCAACGAGCCGAGCCGGCTGGCGGCGAGATCGAGCTCGGGCGGCGTGGCGACGAGGCTGTACGCCATCTCGACCCGGAACTCCCCCATCGAGAACGACGGGGCTCCGATGCCCATCACCCGCACCGTGTCCGCCGTGATCACGGCCTCGCCCCGGCACTCCTCGAGCGCGCGCGACACCGTCTCCCGCGAGGAGCTCGCGGCGGCGAGGGCGAAGAGGCCGAGCGTCCGCGGCAGCGCCCCGTCGACGAGGCGGCGCTTCCGCCGGTACTCCGCGACGCGCGGGATGAACTCCTTCACCAGCCCCTCGAGTTTCTCCTTGAGGAGCTTGTGTCCGCGCACCGACAGGTCGAGGCGCGCGCGGAGCTTGAGCAGCTCCATCCGGTTCGGGTTGACGGCGATCTGCATAATGTCCGGTTGCAAGCCGTACGCTATAAGTTCAGCTTGCGTAAGTACTGTGAGCTTGCAGCTTATAGCTTCTTGTAGTACTTCCTGATCTGCTCCACCTTGATCCGCTTGAGCTCCTCCTCTGGCAATATGCCGAGGAGCCGCCATCCGATGTCGAGGGCCGCGGCGATCTCCCGGTTCTCCGCCTCCCCCTGCGCGATGAACTCCTTCTCGAAGCGCTCGGCGAACTTCACGTAGAGGACGTCGATCGGCGTGAGCGCCGACTCGCCGAGCACCACCGCGATCTCCTTCGCCGACCGCCCGCGCGCGTAGGCGGCGTAGAGCTGGTTCATCACCCCCGAGTGGTCCTCGCGCGTCTTCCCCTCGCCGATGCCGCGGTCCTTCAGTCGCGAGAGCGAGGGGAGGACGTCCACGGGCGGATAGATCCCCTCGTTGTGCAGGGAGCGGGAGAGGATGATCTGCCCCTCCGTGATGTAGCCGGTGAGGTCGGGGATCGGGTGCGTCTTGTCGTCCTCGGGCATCGTGAGTATGGGCATCTGCGTGATCGAGCCGCCCTTGCCCTTGATCCGGCCGGCGCGCTCGTAGATCGTGGACAGGTCCGTGTAGAGGTAGCCGGGGTAGCCGCGGCGGGAGGGGACCTCCTTCCGCGCGGCCGAGACCTCGCGCAGCGCCTCGCAGTAGTTCGTCATATCGGTCATCACCACGAGGATGTGCATCCCCACCTCGTAGGCGAGGTACTCCGCGGCGGTGAGCGCCATCCGGGGCACCGCGATCCGCTCGATCGGCGGATCGTTGGCGAGGTTGATGAAGAGGACCGCGCGCTCGAGGGCCCCGGTCCTCTCGAACTCCCGCATAAAGAAGTCGGCCTCCTCGAAGGTGATCCCCATCGCGGCGAAGACGACCGCGAACTGCTCGCCGGTCTTCAGGACCTTCGCCTGCCGGGCGATCTGCGCGGCGAGCCGGGAGTGCGGCAGGCCCGACGCCGAGAAGATGGGGAGCTTCTGCCCGCGGACGAGCGTGTTGAGGACGTCGATCGTGGAGATGCCGGTCTGGATGAACTCCATCGGGTAGTCCCGGGCCTCGGGGTTGATCGGGATGCCGTTGACGTCGAGGTACTTCTCCGGGATGAGGGCGGGGCCGCCGTCGATCGTGCGGCCGAAGCCGTCGAACACCCTCCCGACGATGTCGCGCGAGAGCCCGATCTGGAGCCCCTTGCCGAGGAACTTGACGCGCACCGAGCCGGGGGTGAGGCCGCTCGTCCCCTCGAAGACCTGCACGAGCGCCTTGTCCTCGTGGACCTCGAGGACCTGCCCGTGCCGCACGGCGCCCCCGGGCATCAGGATCTCGGCGATCTCACCGAAGGCGACGCCGCCCACGTCCTGCACCAGCATCAGCGGTCCGACGATGTTCTCTACGGTCAGGTATTCCTTCCTCATAGCCGTTCTCCGCGTAATTTGAGGGCCTCGATCGCAGCGCGAACCCGCTCCCGGAGCTCGTCGAGCCTCCCGAGCTCCTCCTCCGGCACCCCCTTCGCGCGGGAGATCTCGGCGCGCACGGGCAGGGCGATGACATCGTCGAGCTCGGCGCCCACGGCGATCGCCGCGTACGCCCAGTGGTAGAAGGCGATGATGATCTGCAGCAGCTTGAACTGCTTGGGGAGCGAGGTGTAGGTGTCCACCGGGTCGTGCGCGTTCTGGTGAAGGAAGTCCTCGCGGATCATCTTGGCGGCCTCCATCAGGAGGCGGTCCTGCGCGGAGAGGGCGTCCATCCCGACGAGCCGGACGAGCTCGTCGAGCTCCGACTCCCGCTTGAGGATGGCCATCGCCCCCTGGCGGTTGTTCGCCCAGTACTGGTTCACGTCCCGGCTGGCCGCCCCATCCACGAGCTCCTGGTAGAGGGAGTAGCTCTGGAGCCAGTTGATGGCGGGGAAGTGGCGCTGGCCCGCGAGCTTGTCGTCGAGGCGCCAGAAGACCTTGACCACCCGGAGCGTCGCCTGGACGACCGGCTCGGAGAGGTCGCCGCCGGGGGGGCTGACGGCCCCGATGACCGACAGGCTCCCCTCCCGGTCCGCGCTCCCCTCGCAGACCACCCGCCCGGCGCGCTCGTAGAAGCTCGCGATGCGGGAGGCGAGGTAGGCGGGGTATCCCTCCTCGCCCGGCATCTCCTCGAGCCGCCCCGACATCTCGCGCATCGCCTCGGCCCAGCGCGACGTCGAGTCGGCCATCAGGGCGACGCTGTACCCCATATCGCGGTAATACTCGGCGATGGTAATGCCGGTGAAGACGGAGGCCTCGCGGGCGGCGACCGGCATATTGGAGGTGTTGGCGACGAGGACGGTGCGCTCGATGAGCGGGCGCCCCGTGCGCGGGTCGGGGAGCTGCGGGAACTCGATCAGCACCTCGGTCATCTCGTTGCCCCGCTCGCCGCAGCCGACGTAGACGATCAGGTCCGCGTCGGCCCATTTCGCCAGCTGGTGCTGGACCACGGTCTTGCCGCTGCCGAACGGGCCCGGCACGCAGGCGGTGCCGCCCTTCGAGATGGGGAAGAACGTGTCGAGCACGCGCTGACCGGTCACGAGCGGCTTCTCGGGCGGGATGCGCCTCTTCACGGGGCGCGGCGTCCGCACCGGCCACCTCTGGAGGAGCGGCACGTCCCGCGTCCCGTCCGCCGTCCGGAGCGTGGCGACCGCGTCGTCGAGCGTGAGCTCCCGCTCCGCGACGGACTCGACCGTCCCCTCCATCCCCGGCGGGACCATCACGCGGTGCTCGATGACGGCGGTCTCCTGGATGACGCCGAGGATGTCCCCCCCGCGCACCCGGTCGCCCTTCTTCGCCCGCGGGACGAAGCGCCACTTCTTCGTCCGGTCGATGGCGGGGGCCTCGGCGCCGCGCACCACGAAGTCGCCGTACTTCGCGCGCAGCCGGTCCAGCGGCCGCTGCACCCCGTCGAAGATGGAGGTCAGGAGCCCCGGGCCGAGGTCCACCGTGAGGGGCGCCCCGGTCGACACGACCGGCTCCCCGGGGCCGATGCCGCCCGTCTCCTCGTAGACCTGGATGGAGTATCGCCCGCCGCGGATCTCGATGACCTCGCCGAAGAGGCCCATCGTACCGACGCGCACCATCTCGTACATCCGGGCGCCCTCGAGCCCCTCGGCCACGACGAGCGGCCCGCTCACCTTCACGATCGTCCCCTGGGTCTTCCTCTCGCTCATCCCTCGTTCTCCTTGGCGCCGGCGAACAGTGCGTAGGCCGAACGGTTCAGACGGCTCGATCCGCGTTCATACTGCGTGATCCGCGTTGCTCCGCATCCCGCTTCGCTTCGTCGCGCCCTCCGCGGCCAACGCCCCCTACTCCTCCTCGATGCGGGCGACCTGCTCGCCGACCGACTCGGAGGACGCGCGCGCGATCAGGTCCACGCCCACCGACCGGACGATGGCGTGCCGCATCCTCTCGAGCCCCGCGCTCTTCTCCCGCCGGCGCGTCGGGATGACCAGGAGGGCGTGCCTCCCCTCCTCCTCGAACTCCCCGACGGCGTCCGGGGCCAGCGCGGCCGCCTCCTCCGTCAGCAGGACGAGTGAGCCGGGGGGCTCCTCGGCGAGCCCCGCGAGCGCCCGCCGGACCCCGTCGGCGTCCTCCGCGGGCCTGAGCACGGCCCCCGCCGCGCGGAACGGCAGAATGACCTGCGCGTTCCCGATGACCAGCATCCGCCCCTCAGCCATTGCGCAACCTCGTCCTGACGTCGGCGCGGTCCAGCGGGGTCAGCACCGCCGCGATGCAGAGCCGCAGGTTCAGGTGCTCGACCCAGAGCATCCTGACGTAGAAGAGGACACGCCCCGGGCCGCTGACCTCGTACGCCGCGCCCCGCGCGACGGCGGTGAGGAAGTCGTCGGCCTGCCGCCCGAACGTCTCGTCGAACTTCTCGGCCGTCGGCTCGAAGCCTGGCGGCGCGATGAGTTTCGCGAGCGCCGCCGGGTCCTTGCCCGCGCCGGCGAGCGCCCGGCGCGGCGGCGCGGCGAGCGCGTCCCGGAAGAAGAAGCCGTCGAGCCACTCCATCCCGAGCCCCTCCCGGAAGGCGCGCCAGCAGACCCCGAGGACCGCGAGGGAGATGCGCGCGTCGAGAAACGGGGCGAGCCCCGGGCGCGCCGCCGCGATGCGGCGCAGCTCCCCCAGGAACGCGGAGTCCGTCCAGAGCGAGAACGCCCTGACGGGCTGGGAGGCGAACAGCCCCCGCCGCTCCGCGGGCACCGAGAAACCGGCCAGCCACGGGTGCCCGCCTCCCAGGCGGGACGCCCAGCGCTCGACCTCCTCCGCGGATCCGCGCGCCACATCCGATTCCGCGAGCAGCCCGTGGACGTCGCGGAGCTCCGCCTCGCGCCGGACGATATCCACGGGCCCGTCCGGGGGGCACCCCTCCCCGAGCGAGTCGAGGCATTCCCGCAGGTGCCCGTCGAGGACGCGGTCGTACGCCTCGAGCGACGCCGGATGCGGGAAGAGCTCCCCGTAGGTGGTCTTGCCGAGGAGGGCGGCCGCCGCCGCGGCGTCCGGGGCGTCCAAGAGCTCCCGGAAGAACGCCCCGTCGAGGAGGTCCCGCTCGAGCGCGGCGCACCGGCCCGACACATACCCCCACTCCGCGGCCGATTCAGTCCGCGCCGCCATCCCCCCCCCCGAAGAGCTCGCGCTCGAGGCGCGGCGCCATCTCCCTCTTCCGCTCCTCGAGCCACCCGTCGAGCGAACGCTCGACCACGTACTGCGCGGTCCTGACGACGAAGCCGCTCTCGAAGGGCGCCCGGGCCCCGGACATCGTAAACGCCGCCTCGGCGGGGCGGGAGGCGTTGGCCTCCCGCACCAGCTCCCCCACGAGGGCCGCGTCGCGCTCCGCCGGGACCACCTCGCCGCCCCGGGGCGCGTCGACCGTCGCCAGCCAGGCCGCGAGGATGCCGCGGTAGCGGCCGGGCGGGATGCGCAGCGCCTCCTCGCGCGCGGCGGAGAAGATGCCGTCGATCACGCGGTTGCGGGCGGCGAGGAGGGCGAGGCGCGCGTCGCGCCGGGAGCGGGAGACCTCGCGGAACGCCTCCTGCGAGAGGCGGAGGCGCTCCGCCTCGATCTCCGCGAGGGCCTTGCGCTCCTCCTGGACCCGGGCCTCCTCGAGGAGGCCCCGGAGCCCCTCCCGCGCCTCGGCGACGACGTGGGCGGCCTCCGCCTCGGCCTCCGCCCGCACCGCCCCCCGTATCCGCTCCATCGCGCGGTTCATTGGGCGGCGGCGCCCACGGTGACGGCGCCGGGCGCGGTGACCCAGATGATCATCAGGATGGCCGCGAGGAGCGCGATGACCGCGTACGTCTCGACGAGCGCCGGCAGGAGGATGGCCCGCCCGCTCTCGTCCGGCTTCTTGGCGGTGAGGTTGATCGCCGCGGCGGACGTCTCGCCCTGGAAGATGGCGCTCTTCCACTCCACGACGCCGGTGGCGAGGCCGATGAAGAAGATGGCGATGCCGACGAGCGGCGTCGTCTCGACCTTCCCGCCGATCAGACCGCACCGCAGCGCGATCATAATGGCGCAGATGAAGCCGTAGAAGCCCTGCGTGCCGGGCAGGGCGATGAGGACCAGCAGCTTGCCGAAGAGCTCCGGCTGCTCTGAGAGCACGCCGCCCGCCTGCGCCCCCGCGACGCGTATCCCCTTCGCGCTGCCCAGGCCCGAGAGCATCACCGACGCCATGGCCCCGGCCACGGCCCACGCGAACCCCGTCTGGAGAAGATAGTGACTCAACAGTGCGACCATACCCCCCTCCTCTTTGACGGACCGCCCGTCGCGGACCCCGCCGCGCGACGGCCCGAGTCCCCTCATCCGCCGAGCTGCACGCTTTCGCTCGAGAAGCCGTGCGGCTCGAACCACCGCCCGTCCCCCTGGTAGAAACGCCCGAAGAACTCGAGGAGGATCAGGCGCGCCGAGTGCACAAAGGCGCTCAGGATGCTCATCACGAAGTTGAACAGGTGCCCCGCGATCATCACGAGCACCACCAGCACGCCCCCGCACCACCACGCCGACATGGCCCCCCCGAGGGCGGGGAAGACGCTCGTCACGATCTCGGGGACGATGGTGGCGATGATGTTGAACGACATCCCCACGATGTAGGTGTTCAGCCCGAGCGCGAGCAGGCGCGAGTAGCTGAGCACGTCGCCCACGAACGAGGTCGTGCCGTACGACCCCAGGATGCCGTAGAGGCTGACGAGGCCGGTGACGATCCTCGCCGGCCACCCCTCCTGGTCGCGCCCCTGGGTCAGGACGAGCCCGGCGGCGGAGAGGACGACGAGGCCCCCGCTGACGCGCGTCAGCAGGGAGCCGCCCGCGCCGCCGATGGCCGAGACGGCGAAGACGAGCAGTCCCCCGAGGTAGACGAGCCAGAGCACCCCGTCGAAGAGCGCCCCCGCGACGTTCCCCTGCCGCCAGTCCTTCATCGCGCGCAAGAGGATGCCGTAGAACTGCGTCGCCACCCCGATGCCGAGGGAGAGCACGAGGGCGACGACCGGCTTGGCGAGCATATCGATGAGCGTGGTCGCCTGGACGAACCGGAGGAAGGCGTTGTCCTTCCCGAGGTAGTCGGCGGAGTAGATGTCGGCCGCCCAGCTCCCCGTCACGACCCCGAAGAGGATGCAGCTCGCGCCGCAGTACAGGAAGAGGCGGAAGAACTCGCGTATGTTCTCCTGGGCGGCGTAGCGCCGCATCAGCCGCCAGGAGCACCACGAGAGGAGGAGGCCGTAGACCACGTCCGCGAAGCAGATGCCGAAGAACGCGAGGAAGACGGCCAGGAGGAACGGCGTCGGGTCGAAGGTGAAGTAGTTGGGGAGGCCGAACATACTGATCAGGAGCTGCCCCGGGCGGGCCCACCGCCCGAGCCGGATGGAGACCGGCACGCTCTCCGACGGCTCGGGGTCGGCGAGGGCGACGCCGGCCCCGGGGAACGCCTCCTCGACGGAGGAGGCGAGGCCCCTCGCGTCAGCCTCGCGGACGTAGCCGCGGGCCACCCCGACCTTCCTGGAGCAGACCATCGCGGAGGCGCGCTCGCCGCGGCGCTTCTCGCTCTCCCAGTGCCCCTTGAGGCACCGGAGCATGCGAACCGTATCGGGGGCGAGCAGCTCCCGGATCGCCCGGTCGCAGCCGGCGAGCCCCTCCCGGACCGCCGCCTTCTCCGCCTCGATTCCGGCGAGGCGCTCCGCGGCGACCCCGTCGAACTCCGGGTAGTCGCGCACGTGGAAGCCGTGGGCCCGGAGGATGCCGGCGCACCGCGCCGCGTCCGCGGCGAGCCCGGCCCCCGCCAGGACGATGCGCTCGCCCTCGCGCCTCCTGATCTGCCAGGCGAGCAGGGCCGAGGCCTCGGCGTCGCGGGCGAGGTTCTCGACCCGCGCGGCGTCGCCGTCGAAGACGATGCAGAACGTCCGCCGGAGCCCCTTGAGTCGCGATAGCGGCGCGGCGACGAAGGAGAACTCGCCTAGGAGGCCGCGCTCGTGCTCGAGGTGGTGCATCCTCGCGAGGAGGCCCTTCCGCTCCGCGGTCTTCTCTTTCACGCGCCCGTGGAGGCCCTTGAGATCGACGCCCCGGAGCGCCGACTCCATCTCACCCGCCGACACCACCGCCTTGACCGGCAGCATCGCGTCGAGGAAGCTCTTCTTGGCGGGAGCGACGGCCTCCGCCTCGGCGAGGAGGTCCCTGATCCAGGCCAGGCGCTCGGCCGCCTCCTGGCAGTCGATGCAGAGCGGCCCGCCCGCCCCGGAGAGCCGGGCGAACTCCCCGTCGCAGCGCTCGAGGTGGAGCACCCCCCGGTCGAAGAGCCACTCCTCGACCGCCTCGCCGTCCCGCGCGGGGAATAGGAGGGTGATCCGCTTCATCCGCTCGATGGCCACGCCTTACCCCTTCAGAAGCATCTCGACGATCCCGCGGACGCAGCCCCCGGCGCGGGCGGCGCGCACCGCCTCGACCGCCGCCACGTTCCGATCGCGCTCGCGGGCGACCTGCGCGACGGACTCCGCGAGCGAGGCCTCGTGGGCGCGCGCCAGCCGCTCCTTTTCCTCGCGGACGCGCCGCGCCGCCTCCTCGCGGATCCGCTTCCGCCCCTCCTCGGCGCCGCCGAGTATCTCCTTCGCCTCCGCCTGGGCCGCGGCGACGATCTTCGCGGCCTCCTCCTCCACGCCGAGTATCTCGTCCTCGAGGTTCATCGCTTCGCCCCCCTCCGCGCCCGTCCGGAAGTGCCGGCACTTCGGCCATCGTGCCACAATCGGCACACCCGCGCAACGAAAATGGGGACACGAAAAATGGGGCGCTTCCCGCGGGGCGCGGGACAGGCGGGCGCCGGCGGCGGGGCCTGCCGCGTCCCATAGGACCCATAGGTCCTATAGGACCTATGGGACACCTGGAACTGCACTGCGGAAGGGCCTCTTTTCTCCCCTTTTCGGCTTGAGGGGCCGCCGTCCCTGTGGCACAATCGCGCCGCATGAAGACGCGCTTCGCGGCGCTCGCCTGCGCCGCACTCGCGGCCGGCGCCCCGGCGGGCGCCGACACGCTCACCTACAGGGACGGACGGACCCTCCGCTGCGTCATAGAGGAGGAGACGGCCGCCGCCGTCACCGTCGTCCTTCACGGCCGCCGCGTGGAGATCCCGCGCTCGCTGATCGCCTCGACAACGCGCGAGGACGGCGCCGAGAACGCCGCGCTCCTGGGAACCTGGGAGCGGGCGCGAAGGGCGGACAAGGCCGCGACCCCGGGGCCGCCCACGGCGCCTCCGCCCGATCCGCCGCCCGCCGCAACGCCTTACGCGGGGCTCCCGGAACCGGCGGACGCCGCGGAGAGCCACCCGCCCCGGCCCGACCCCCCGGACCGGCGGCGCGAACTCCGATGGAAACAGGAAGTCGGGGCGGCCATCCGTGAACGCCGGGTCCTCGTCGGGATGACGGAGCGGGAGGCGCGGGCGGCGTGGGGGAGCCCCGACCTCACGCATCCGGTGCGGGGGCCGCACACCTCGACCGACCGGTGGACCTACCGCCGCGAGGGGGAGGGCCTGGTGGACCTCTATTTCGAGAACGGCGTACTGACGCAGATCAACCGCTGAACGAAAGGAGCGTCTCCCGGTGAACCGCCGCGGATTGTCTTTCGCCCCGCTCCTGGCGGCGTGTATCGTTTCCCCCGCCGCGGCGGACACCGTGACCTGCGCGAACGGTTCGCGCTACACGGGCGTCATCGCCGGGGAGACCGACACGCATCTCGTCCTCCGCGTGGGGGGGGCGGAGCTGTTCTTGTCGCGCTCCTCCATCGTCTCCGTGCGGAAGGACTCGCCCGAGGAGGACCGGCGGCTGGCGGAGGAGTGGCAGACGCGCGACGCCCGCTACAAGGACGAGAGCGCGCAGGCGGAGAGCAACCCGCCCCCTCCCGGGCCCGCCCCCTCCCCGACCCCCGTTTCAAACGAGCAGCCGGAGGAGGAGACCGGCCCCGAGACGGGGCCGTTCGTCTTCCCCGCCCAGCCCCCGTTCAGCGGCCCCGCGGCCCCGCCCTCCCCCGACCCGGTCGCCGAGCGGCTCTCGCGCGAGCGCGCGGTGCGCGCGGCGATCCGCCGGAAGGAGGTGCTCCCGGGGATGACGCCGCGGGAGGTCCGGGACGCCTGGGGCTGGCCCGATTTGACGCACCCGGTCCACGGCGTCGGCGTCTACACCGACCGCTGGATCTACACCCGCGACGGCGCCAGGACGATCGTCTACTTCAACCGCGGCACGGTGACGCGCGTGGAGCCTTAGCCGCCCTCTCCGCGCTAAAAGGGTGTAATCGCAATACGATAATGTCCTATTCGTGCAAAGTTAAAATGTCCTATTCGGGAGTTGGTAAACTGCCCGCTTTCCGTGACGGGGAAGGGGGGCAAAGTGACCTGGAAGGGCATGCTGGTTATG